>JAEEGI010008782.1_pt1 | contig 22256 bp, 18 predicted proteins | sample 8958751 | NCBI WGS metagenome assembly JAEEGI01 (sample SAMN16246545, study PRJNA631951) | gut metagenome | biome: gut microbiome; feature: rumen; material: KS-attached | host: Bos | place: Iran: Karaj | collected 2018-10 | reverse complement strand
AGATCCTCACCTTCCGGATGGCCTTCTTCTCCCGCACGGACAACGCTACCGGAAAGCTCCAGACCAGGATAGACCATGGCGTCAGCAGCCTTTCCCGCACGGTCCAGAACTTTTTCATAGACCTCCTTCCGCTGTTCACCAGCGCCATCCTGGCCCTCATCCTTATGTTCGGGGCCAATGTCTACGTTGGTCTCACAGCGCTTGGAATAGTGCCCATCTATATCTGGATCACCATACGCCAGGCCCGCAAGCTCAACGGCTGGCGCCGCAATATGCGCAGCTACCGTGAAATCAAGAGCCACGGCGTGATGAACATCATAGAGAGCATCAACGTGATCAAGTCCTTCAACCGCGAGCAGATAGAAAGCGAGAAGCAGTGGGACATCCAGACCAAGTTCACTGACAACCAGATGCTTGTGCGCAGGACTTCGTTCTATTACAACGGACTCAAGAACTTCGTCCGTCAGTTCGGCACCGTGCTCATCATCATACTCACCGCCTACCTGGTGCTCATAGGCTACCCCGGAATGACAATCGGAAAGATTATGTACCACATAATGCTCTTCTCCAACGTCACCGCCCCCATCACCCAGCTCCACCGCATCTTTGACGATATGAACGACGCCCTCATCTATGCCGAAGGCTTCTTTGACATCCTTGACGCGGACCAGGAGACCGAGCAGAGCGGCAACTACCGCCCGGAGAAAGTGCAGGGCAACTTCAGCATCCGCAACGTGGACTTCACATACCCTAACGGGACCAAGGCCCTCTGGAACATAAATATGGACATCGAGAGCGGCAAGATAACGGCCCTTGTGGGCCTCTCCGGTGCAGGAAAGAGTACCGTGGTCAACCTCCTTGACAAGTTCTACGAGCCTGACTGCGGAAGCATCCTGCTTGACGGCGTGGACCTGCGGGAATATGACACCCACTTCCTGCGCGACAACATAGGCCTCGTGCTCCAGAAGAACCATATCTTTGACGGTACAATAGAGGAGAACATCCGCTACGGCAACCCTGAAGCCAGTTTCGAGGAGGTTGTAGATGCGGCCAAGAAGGCCTATATCTACGACCAGATAATGGCTCTGCCGCAGCAGTTCCAGAACAAGGCCCAGGCCTTGTCCGGCGGTCAGCAGCAGCGCATCGCCATTGCCAGGATGTTCCTGAAGAACCCTCCCATCATATTCCTTGACGAGCCCACCGCATCGCTCGATGCCATTGCCACTGAGCAGATCAAGGCCAGCATTGACGCAATCAAGCAGAACCGCACCGTGATAATCATCTCCCACAGCATCTCCCAGATCATTGACAGCGACATTGTCTACGCCCTGCGCAACGGAAGGGTTGAGCAGTCTGGCGATCCGGATTCGCTGTACAAGAAGGGCGGCGTATACAAGGAGATTGTGGACGCATCCGCCAGGAGCCTGAATATTGAAAAACTGGCCCATACCCTGGACGATAACAACGACGGCGTGTTGTTCGATTAGCAAAATTTTTATTATATTTCGGAGAATTTGCAATCTATTACTTAATAACACATAGCATGAACTCTAAACTTATTAAAAGAATTGTAGTCATTGCTGGCGCTTTATTGCTTGGATTGACTGCATCCGCACAGACAAGGCATACCTTTGCCAACCCTCTGGACGTTGTTGTGGGCAACGAGAGGAGTATCCGCGGAGGAGAGCCTGTAGTTATCATTTTCCAGGACAATTACTTCCTGTTCGTATCGCACAGGAAGGGTTACTGGTATTCACCTGACTTCCAGAACTGGACATATGTGGACGCTCCCAACTATCCCGGTGGAGTAGTTTCAGTTGTCGAGTTCAACGGAGAGCTCATCGGCTGTTCAATGAACAACAAGAACGTCTATCACGCCACCAACCCCTGGAAGGGAGAGTGGGAGAAGATTGGCGAGCTGAGCAGCGACCGCTATGGCGACGCCAACCTCTTCGCAGACGACGACGGCCGCCTCTATATGTACTTCGGATGGTCTCAGATTATGCCTTTCCAGGTAGTTGAGCTGGACACCAAGACATTCAAGGAGAAGGGCGCTCCCAAGCAGCTGTTCTGGAGCGACATCAAGAATCACGGATTCGAGGCCAGGAAGCCTGAGGACGTTATCTACTCTATCTTCAACGGGCGCCGCGAGTACTTCCCGGAGGAGCTCCCCTGGATCGAGGGTCCTTATATGATCAAGCACAACGGCAAGTACTATCTGCAGTATGCCGCCATCGGCCTTGAGCTCATTTCCTACTCACACGGTATCTACGTATCAGACAGCCCTATGGGTCCTTTCACCTACTCCGAGCACAATCCTCTGACCTTCAAGACCAGCGGATTCCAGGTTGGAGCAGGCCACGGCAGCACCTTCCACGACAAGAAGGGCAACCTCTGGACCATTTGTATGATCCCTGCACACTACGGAGAGACCGGACGCGGCTCAGAGCTTGCTATCTATCCTACCGCAGTTGACGAGGACGGTGTGATGTATTCCAACACCGCTTACGGAGACTATCCTCAGTACTATCCTGCAGACAGGAAAGTCGGAGGAGTGGACAACTACACAGACTGGAAGCTCCTTTCTTACAAGAAGCGCACTGAGGTATCATCAACATTCGAGGATTACACTCCTGCAAAGGCCCTGGACGAGGACTTCCTCACCTGCTGGGCTGCAGAGACCGGAAACCCCGGCGAGTACTTCACAGTAGACCTTGGCGCAAGGGCTACCATCAACGCCATCCAGCTTAACTGGGATCACATTGGAGCAACTGCCCCGGCACGTGGAGCAATGCCTGCTCCTGGCGCCGCTCCCGCAGCAGCAGCCCCTCAGCCTGAGGTTCTCTATCAGTGCTACGAGGTATTCGTTTCCAACGACAACAGCAACTGGACAAAGATCATCAGCAAGCCTCAGAACAAGAGGGAACTCAAGCACGACTATAACGAGCTTGCCACCCCTGTAGTTGCAAGGTACGTGAAGGTTGTAAACGTTTCCACATACGACAACGCCAAGTTCAGCATCAAGGATCTCCGCATCTTTGGAACCACCGAGAAGTCAAAGGTTACCAAGGTTACTGACTTCAAGGTTGTCCGTAATCCTCAGGACCGCCGCGAGGCCAACATCCTCTGGACTCCTGTAGAGGGCGCAGACGGATACGTAGTACGCTACGGTATCGAGCCTAACAAGCTTTACAACGGCTACATCGTTTACGACAAGAACACCCTTTATATGCACAGCCTGAACACCTCTCCTGAGTATTACTTTGAGATTGAGGCGTTCGATTCTGGCCTTGACCTGTACGAGGAGCCTACACTGCATACAATGGGACTTGGAGCTGAGATCCAGATTGCCAAGAGAGGCGCCGGCCGCGCTTCCGGTTACGACCAGAGCGGCGACACCAGGATCATTATGCTTAAGGAAGGTGTCTATGAGTACACATTCGAGAACATCGATCCGGGTACTTGGGCGCTCAACCACTCATATGGCCCTGTCCTCTGGGCTGGTGAACTCACAGAGGCTCAGCTGATCTCCAACGCTGCAAATCCTCAGCCCACCGTTACCGCAGACCTTACCCTTATGGGAACCGGAACCCAGGTTACCAACATCCTTACAATGAAGGTTATCCCTGGACCTAAGGCAGGAAAGGTAGTAGTTGAAATCAAGCCTAGGTAATACTTAGGCATAAAAAGGACCCTGGGGGTCGGAAGTGTAATAACAAGAGGCAAAGCCCAAAACACTTCCAACCCCAGGGTTCTTTTTTGCGCTTACTTAGAGCGCCAATTAAGCTTTCTGCTTGGAGGGATCCTTGAAGAGGATCATAAAGGCGACGGCCACTACAAGGGAGTAGGCTGCGAAGATATACCAGGCCGTGGGCCAGGAAGGAGCGGCGGCGTTGTAAACGAAGTGGTTCACTACGCGGCCGGCGGCCCAGGTTCCTATTGAAGCTCCAAGGCCGTTGGTCATAAGCATAAACAGGCCCTGCGCGCTGGAACGGATGCCCTTGTCACTGTTCTCGTTGACATAAAGGGAACCGGAGATGTTGAAGAAGTCAAACGCAACACCGTAGACTATGCAGCTGAGGATGAACAGCCATACGCCGCTTCCCGGGTTGCCAAGGCCGAAGAATCCAAAGCGGAACACCCACGCGAACATAGCAATGAGCATCACGCCCTTGATACGGAATTTCTTCATCGCCCAGGGAATGAGAAGGATGCAGAGCGTCTCGGATATCTGGCTGAGGGAGATGAGCGCATTGGCGTTGTTTGCGCCCCAGGTGTTGGCATAGGCCGGGTTCTCCGCGAAGGAGGAGATGAAGGTGTTGGCGTATCCGTTGGTTACCTGGAGGGCGGCGCCCAGCAGCATCGAGAATATGAAGAATATGGCGAACTTCTTCTGCTTGAAGAGTTTGAATGCGATGAGGCCGGTGGCTTCGGCAAAGGACTGTGTGCCTGCCTCCTTTGGCTTGCAGGGGCAGTTGGGCATTGTCAGGGCGTAGGCGGCAAGTACAATTCCAAGGATTCCTGAGGTGAGGAACTGCTCATAGGAGTGCTGGAACTGGATGCCCTGGCCGTTGCGCATAAAGTTTACGAAGAGCATACTGCAGATGAAGCCTACAGTGCCGAATACGCGGATGGGAGGGAAGTCTTTCACAGGGTCTTTCCCATTGACCTCAAGCGCGTTGTAAGCCACGGAGTTGGAGATTGCTATGGTTGGCATATAGAACGCGATGCTGAGAGCGTAAAGCGCGTAGAATACGCCGAACTCCAGGTTTGCACCAGCCTGCGCGGCATACCATCCGGCGCCCAGCATAAACAGGGCGGCCAGGCCGTGGCAGAGTGAAAGCACCTTCTGGGCAGGGATCCATTTGTCCGCAACTATTCCTGCCAGGGCAGGCATAAAGATTGACACGAATCCCTGTGTGGCAAAGAACAGCCATATCTGTGAACCAAGGCCGGCTCCGGCAAGGAAACTGCCCATTGAGGTGAGATATGCCCCCCAGATGCCAAACTGGAGGAAGTTCATAATTATCAGTTTGAGGCTGATCGAGCTCTTTTTCATTGGGAATAGGGTATTAAAATCAAGCAAATTTAGGCATAAATTATTATCTTTGAAAGATGAAATTCGAGCTCTTAAATAAAGATTCGGCCTCCAGCGCCAGGGTGGGAGAGATTACCACCGCCCACGGCCGTATCCAAACCCCCATATTTATGCCCGTAGGCACCGTGGGCTCCGTAAAGGGAGTGTACCACAAGGAGCTCAAGGAGGATATAGGCGCCCAGATAATCCTGGGCAACACCTACCACCTCTACCTGCGGCCGGGACTGGATACGCTGCGCAAGGCCGGAGGGCTCCACAAATTCGAGTCCTGGGACAGGCCCATCCTTACGGACAGCGGCGGTTTCCAGGTCTTCTCCCTTACACAGATACGCAAGCTCACGCTTGAAGGATGCAAGTTCCAGAGTCACATTGACGGATCCAAGCATATCTTCACTCCGGAGAACAACGTCACCACCCAGAGGATAATAGGCGCGGACATAATAATGGCCCTTGACGAGTGCTGCCCCGGCGATGCTGACTTCGCCTATGCAAAGAAGTCCCTTGAGCTGACGCAGAACTGGCTGGACCGCTTCAGCGCGGAGTTTGCCAGGACGGAGCCGCTGTACGGCTACGACCAGACCTTCTTCCCCATAATCCAGGGCTGCATCTACCCGGAGTTGCGCAAGCGCGCCGTGGAGCACGCCCTCAGGGACGAGGCGGGCGGCTATGGCATAGGCGGCCTCGCCGTAGGGGAGCCCACGGAAAAGATGTACGAAATGCTTGAACTGCTGGATCCCATAATGCCCCAGGACAAGCCCCGATACCTTATGGGCGTGGGAACCCCCGCCAACATACTGGAAGGAATAGCGCGCGGCGTGGATATGTTCGACTGCGTTATGCCAACACGCAACGCCCGCAACGGGATGCTGTTCACCTGGAACGGCATAATGAATATGCGCAATGCAAAATGGGCGGAGGATTTCTCAGAACTGGACCCTTCTGGCACGTCATTCGTAGACCACGCCTATACCAAGGCGTACCTGCGCCACCTGTTCATAGCCGGCGAGATGTTCGCGGCGATGATCGCCAGCGAACACAACCTGGCGTTCTACCTTGACCTGGTGCGCCAGGCGCGCAGGCATATCCTGGACGGAGATTTCGTGCAGTGGAAAGACAGTACCGTCAAACGAGTAATGCAGAGATTATGATAGACCTGAGGCCAAAGAAACTGGACTGGTATATCTTCAAGAAGTTTATGACCACCTTCTTCATAGCGATGATCCTTATCATCGTTATAGTGATCATATTTGACATAAGCGAGAAGATTGACAAGTTCGTGGCCAACGAGGCGCCCCTGCGGGCCATCATCTTTGACTATTACGTGAACTTTGTGCCGTACTTTATGAATATGTTCAGTCCGCTGTTCGTGTTCATCACGGTAATTTTCTTCACGTCCAAGATGGCGGCGGATTCGGAGATAATCGCCATCCTTTCCGGAGGAGTGAGCTATCACCGGATGCTGGTGCCATATATGGCTTCCGCGGTCTTAATAGCCATCCTTTCGCTCTCACTGAACCTTTTTGTGATACCCCGGGCCAACAAGGAAAGGCTGATTTTTGAGAACCAGTACGTCAAGAACAGGAACGAGTACAACAGGGACATCCATTACCAGATAGACACCGGAAAGTTCGTGTATGTGGAATCCTTTACAAACTGGAACAACACCGCATACCGCTTCACCCTGGAAGACATACAGGACAACAAGCTCCACAGCAAGATTACTGCGGAAACGGCCCAGTGGGACACCACGTTCAACGGCTGGGTACTAAACGACTATTTCATCCGCACATACATAGACGGTATGGAAGACCAGGTGGTCACCGGGTCAAAGCTGGATACGGTCATAAACCTCACGGTTTCCGATTTCTACCGGAACAAGAAAACCGTGGAAACCCTGCAGTATGACGAGCTTAACGACCTCATTGCCACCCAGAAGATGAGGGGTGACGCCAATGTGATGTATGCGGAGATTGAGAAACAGAACCGCTTCTCGCTGCCGTTCTCGGCGTTTATCCTGACCATAATGGGAGTGAGCCTGTCATCGCGCAAGAGAAGGGGAGGAATGGGCTGGAACATAGCCATTGGCCTGGCGCTGAGTTTCTCGTATATCCTGTTTATGAAGTTCAGCGAGATGTTCGTATATACGGGGGCTCTGTCTCCCGGAGTGGCCCTGTGGCTGCCAAACCTGCTGTTCGCCATAATAGCGGCGGTACTGTACAAGCTAGCACCAAAGTAATATGATAATCAAAGTAGTCAACAAATCCGGCAGGGAACTGCCGCAGTATGCCACGGAATCATCCGCAGGCGTGGACCTGAGGGCGGCCATCAATGAACCTATAGTACTTGAACCGTTGCAGAGGGCAATGGTCCCGACGGGGCTTTATATGGAGATTCCAAAAGGGTATGAGGGGCAGGTGCGCCCGCGCAGCGGCCTTGCCGCAAAGCACGGCGTCACCGTGCTGAACACCCCGGGAACCATAGACGCGGATTACCGCGGGGAGATAAGGGTGATACTGGTTAACCTTTCGTCCCAGGCCTTTGAGATCCAGCCGGGGGAGAGGATAGCCCAGATGGTGTTCGCGAAGCACGAGACCGCACAGTGGGAGGAAGTGATCGCTCTGGAGGAATCCGCCCGCGGAGAAGGCGGATTCGGAAGCACGGGAAGGGGCTAGAACTCAATAGAATACTGGCCGTGGAACTCCAGGCGGGTTCCGCGCGTGGAATCTGACAGGGAGGCACGAAGGTGCACTCTCTGTTTTTTTATCTTCCAGCCGGCCACGGCGCTGGCGGCCCAGCCGCGGCCGTAGTAGGCTTTCATATTGAAGTTGCCGGGCGCGTCACGCTCGTAGATGTAGATGCGTTCATCCCAGGAGGAAGAGGTGAAGAGGGTGGCGCGGGCGTAGAGGCTGAAGGTGTCCGTGACGTAGCCCGGCTCCAGGTAGGCCAGGCCGGCAAAAGAGGTGCCTTTGCCCAAGTCTGTCAGAAGGCGCAGTTTCCATATGGAGGCTGCCCAGTCAATGGTGGCCCGGAAGGCGTTGTAAGCCCCTTTATCCTTCTCCAGACGCCCCTTCAGGCGCAGGGAGACGGAGATGTTCCAAGGGAGGGTTACGGGCGCTGAAATGAGGTATTTTATGGTGCCGACATCCTTTTTCAGGCCGGCTTCTATGCTGGCAAAGTTCTGGAGGTATTGGAAGCCAAGGGCGGCGGCCGCCTTGTCAGGCTGCCAGGAGGCGCGGCCGGCGAGCTTTATGTCATAATCAAAGTTGATGACGGCGCCCGCCAGGCCGCGCATCTGCCTGGTGTCCGAACTCCAGGCGGCCTCGCCAAAGAGGTCCGTCTTTCCTGTGTTAAGGCGGAAGTCGCAGGAGAGGCCCAGGGTGCCGTGGGCGGAGCGCACGGCGTTGAGGCCTGCCTGCGCCCTGAGGCCGTACCAGGAAACGCCGGCCAGGGCCGTTCCGGCCCGGCCTTTTCGCGCGGGGAGCGCGAGCGCGGCGCCCAGCGTGAACTGTCCCAGTTCCAGCTGGGCCGCTGCGCCGCGCAGCCCCGTGGGCGTATATGATACGGAAGGGGAGAGGCCGGAAGGACGCTTGTAGAATGCGGATATGGAGCTCGCTCCGCTGAGCGAGAATCCGCTCCACATAAGCATCCCCTGGCCCAGCCGGGCGTTGAAGTCGCCCACTATGAGCGTCGCGGGGATACGCCTCCCGGACAGGGCGACGCTCCAGTTGAAGACTTCCGGCAGGGATAGGCCCGGGGCGTAACTACGTTTGAATGCTACACCGGCGCTAAGGATTGAGCCCACGCCGTATTTGGCCTTCCCCGCGTAGCTCAGCGCCCCGGCGCCATCCTCGCCCCTGGCCCAGACCCGGGCGGAGGCTTCTCCCCGCCGCTCCAAAGCGGCGGATGACTGCCCCGCCGGGGCCCTTGACCGCAGTGATACATAAGGCTCCACCGCCCTCGCGAAACTCTCGCTGAATCCGTCCACCGCCGCCAGTTCCGCCATAGATAGGATGTCTCCCCATTGGGAGCGGTATTCGATCAGAGAGACCACCTGGAACTGGGTGAAAAGGCCGCAGGAGAGCAGGGCGCTCCGGCTTGCAAAGTTTATGTTTACGGGATTTGATTCCAGATGCTGGTACAGCTCCATCTGGCTTTCGTCCAGGTCTTCCAGGGCGGAAGCACCGGACACGGCCAGCACCAGCGAATCCGGCTGCGCACACAACGCCAGGATCAGCAATGCTTTCATAGTTTAACGTTTAAGTTGGTGCAATCTAATGATATTTCTTTAATAAGTTGTGAAAAATCCTTATATTGCGGTATAAGAAAAACTACGGCTATGGATAAAATTTCTTTGCACGGTAAAAAATTCGTTCCCTACATTAAATATGAAGAGATAATGTCCTTCATTGACCAGGTGGCGGACAAGCTCAATGAAGATTACGGCAACGATTCAGACATTCCAATCCTCCTCTGTACCCTCAACGGGGCAATGATGTTCACATCGGAGATAATGAAGCGTCTCAAGTTTGACTGCGAGCTGATGTCAGTAAAGATCCGCTCATACAGCGGAGCCCATACCACAGGAGTCATCCAGGAGACAATGGGCCTTACGGGCGATGTGAAAGGCCGTCGCATCATCATTATGGAAGACATCGTGGACACAGGCACCACAATGGCCTACCTCACTGACCTCCTTCGCGAGAAAAAGGCCAGGGACGTCAAGATATGCACAATGCTCTTCAAGCCTTCCCAGTACAAGAAAAACCTTAAGATTGACTATGTGGGCAGGGTAGTGGAGAACAAGTTTATCCTTGGCTTCGGCCTGGACTATGACGACCTGGGCCGTCAATACAAAGACATTTACGTTTTGGACGAATAATATGAAATACTACATTCTGTTCGGCCCTCCGGGAGCCGGAAAAGGCACCCATTCAGGCGCAATCTCGGAAAAATACAATCTCAAGCACATTTCCACGGGAGAACTCCTCCGCGCAGAGATCGCCGCCGGCACTGAGCTTGGCCAAAAGGCCAAGAGCCTCATAGCCGCCGGCTCCCTTGTCCCTGACGAGGTGGTCGAGGGTATGATTGAGAACGTCTTTAACACAGTAAAGGACTATGACGGATTCCTGCTGGACGGATTCCCCCGCACCCTTGCCCAGGCTGAGGCCCTGGACTCCATCCTCGCTAAGAGGAACGAGTGCGTGACCGCAGTGGTGTCCATAATGATTCCTGACGAACTCATTTACAAGCGCATAGCGAACCGTGCCGCCATCGAAGGCCGCGCAGACGATGCTGACCAGAGTGTAATCAAGCACCGCATAGATACCTATCACTCACAGTCCGAGCCCCTCATCGCCTATTATAAGGAGCAGGGCAAGTACTATGAGGTTGAGGTTACGGCGCCCACCATCGAGGAGAACCGCGAAAGGGTTCTCGCCCTTATGGAGACAATAGAATAATCCCTATTCAGGATATGTCAGATTGGCCGGGGTGATGCATTCAAGCACCTCGGCCAAATATTTTTTGGCCTCGGCCTTTGCGCCCTCCAGGCTGTGCAGCGTCCAGCATCCGCAGTCCTTTGGCGCTGCCCCCGGTATGGGCGCGTCCGCCGGATACTCCGCTATGAAGCGGAATGTCTTGCGCATAAGGTCCACTATGTCAGAGCTTTGCAGGTCTCCCTTCATCAGTAGGTATGATCCGGTGAGACATCCCATAGGACCCCAGTAAACAATTCTGTCCGCCCACTCCGGATCGTTCCTGAGGTAGGTTGCGGCCAGATGCTCAATTGTATGCATTGCTTCCTGGGACATCACGGGCTCGCGGTTGGGCTCCTTCATCCTGATGTCAAAAGTGGTCACCGTTTCTCCGCCTACTTCATCCTTACGGGAAACATAGATGCCGCGCAGCAGGCGGTTGTGGTCTATTGTGAAACTTGGGATCGTTTTCATAGCAGTGAATCTGTAAACTGTCTCAGCAGGTCGAACGAGCGGCCGGCGGCCTCGTCCCAGAAATTGAGGTAATCGTCCACCCTGTCATCCTTGTCGTTGGTGTCGCTGATTATCCTGAATGATATGAAAGGAATGTCGTAGATCCTGCAGACCTGCGCTATGGCTGCAGATTCCATATCTACGGCCAGGGCGTCCGGGAAACGCTTAAGGATGGATTCTGACTGCTCCCTTTTCCAGCAGAACATATCGCCGGAGCATATCAGGCCTCCGTATATGCTGCTGCCGGATTCCGCCTTCAGGCTCATTGCCGAACGATAGAGCGAAGCGTTGGCGTCAAAGTACAGCGGAAGCCCGTCTATCTGCCCCAGGACGCAGTCTGGACCGCAGTCCACGTCGTGGTAGCAGGTCCTCTCGGAAACCACCACGTCCATTGGTTTGAGTCCCTTGGCCAGACCTCCCGCGCATCCTGTGCTTATCATACAGTCAGGCTTCTCCTCAACGATCAGCCTTGTGGCGGCGGATGCGGCGTTCACCTTTCCCACGCCGGATTTTATGCATATCATCTGGCTGTCACGAAGCCCGGAAATCATTTCCAGCTCCTTGTCCATAGCCACCATTATTCCAATCTTCATATTGCTCTTTGTCTAATAATGGCGTGAAAATAAGAATAATTTCATAACTTTAAAAGTTGTTTGACGTGCAATAGATATGGACCAGCCCAAAATAGAACGCCTGTTGAGGCTTATGAAGATGATGTCAGGTAGTGTCAATTATTCCATTGACGAACTTTCTGACAAACTGGATATGTCTCCAAGGACCATTTACCGCTATATAGACACCTTCAAGAATGCCGGATTTGCCGTGACAAAGATGTACGGCAACATCTACCGTCTTGGCAAGATGCCAAAGAACGCCCCGGACCTGGACAAGCTTATCTATTTCTCTGAGGAAGAGGCAATGCTGGTAAACGGCCTCATTGACAGCCTGAGTCCTTCCAACAGCCTGAAAGCCAATCTGAAAGACAAGCTTTCTGTCATCTATAACAGCACTTCCATTGCAGATTATATCACCGGCAAGAGCAACGCCGCCCACATAGAGGCTCTGGGAGAGGCTATGAGGGACGGGCGCCAGGTCCTCCTGCACAACTACCAGTCCGGCCATTCCGGGACAATCCGTGACAGGCTGGTGGAGCCTTTCGCCTTCACTTCAGATTATGTGGACCTGTGGGCGTTTGACACGGAGGACGGGCGCAACAAGATCTTCAAGATTTCCAGGGTGGAAGAAGTGACGGTCCTGGATACTCCCTGGGAGCATCCCCAGGACCACCACCGCCAGGGGCAGGACGTGTTCTATATGAGCGGAACCACCGGCGAGCGCATCCGCCTGCAGCTGTCGGTGCGCGCAAAGAACCTCCTCTTTGAGGAGTTCCCGCTTGCGCGCAAGGACTGCCGCCGCGAAGGCTCCGCCTGGATACTGGACACCGTGGTATACGGCTTTGCCGGCGCCTGCCGCTTTGTGGTAGGCCTTGCGGAAGAGGTCAAAATCCTTGAATCAGAGCCCTTCAAGGCCTATGTCTCAGATTATGTCAAGAACTATCTCACTAAATTGATACAATAGTATGAAAAAGCTTCTCCTTGCTGCAATCAGCCTCTTTTGCATTTACTCAGGCGCTTACGCGCAGACGGCCTCCGATCCCGGGGTCCTGTTCACCGTGGACGCCCGTGCCAAGATAGAACCAATGAAACCCATCTGGGCCTGGGTTGGCTATGACGAGCCCAACTACACATATATGAAGGACGGCACCAAACTCCTCTCGGAACTCTCTGACTTGAGCCCCGTGCCGGTATATGTCCGCGCCCACAACCTGCTCACTTCAGGCGACGGCATCGCCGCCCTCAAGTGGGGTTCCACAAACGCATATACGGAAGACAGCCAGGGAAATCCCGTCTATTCCTGGACAATCCTTGACAAAATCTTCGATACTTATATCCAGCGTGGTCTCAAGCCTTACGTGGAGATTGGCTTTATGCCGGAAGCCCTCTCCATAAAGCCGGAACCGTACAAGCATTCCTGGACGCCTGCAACCCAGTACAACAGCATCTATACCGGCTGGACACAGCCGCCAAAGGACTACGCCAAGTGGGGAGACCTGGTCTACAACTGGGTGCTCCATTGCATTGACCGCTACGGCGTTGAGGAGGTCGAACAATGGTACTGGGAGGTATGGAACGAGCCCGATATAGGCTACTGGAGCGGCACTCACGAGGAATACTGCAAACTCTATGACTATGCCACCGAGGGTGTCCGCCGCGCGCTGCCAAGCGCAAAGGTGGGCGGCCCCGAGACCACGGACCCGTCCAACCAGCGGGCCGCGGACTACCTCCGCCGCTTCCTGGAGCACTGCCGTGACGGCGTCAACTACGCGACGGGGGAGAAGGGCGCCCCGCTGGACTTCATCGCCTTCCACGCAAAAGGCAGCCCGCAGGTGGTGGACGGCCACGTCAGGATGAACATCGGACGTCAGCTCCGCAACATAGACAAGGGCTTTGAAGTAGTTGCATCGTTCCCTGAATACAAGCATCTGCCCATAGTGATTGGCGAGTCCGACCCGGAGGGCTGCGCGGCCTGCTCCGTGGAGTATCATCCGTCCAATGCGTATCGCAACGGAACAATGTACTCCAGCTACTCTGCAAACACCTGGGCAAGGACCTATGAGCTGGCGCGCAAGCACGGCGTGAACATCCTTGGCGCCGTAGCCTGGGCGTTCGAGTTCGAGGACCAGATCTGGTTCGGCGGCTTCCGCGACCTGGCCACCAACGGAGTGGACAAGCCTGTGCTCAACGTGCTCAGGATGTACGGCCTTATGCAAGGCGGCTCGCTGGTGGAGGTGAAGTCCTCCAAGCCAGTGAGCGCCGATGACATCCTTGCGCAGAGCGTCAGGGCGGACGCGGATGTCAGCGCCGTAGCCAACGCAACGGAAAACAGCGTCTCCATAATGGTCTGGAATTATCACGACGATGACCTTCCGGCCCCGGCAACCCCGGTTACGGTAAACTTCCGCGGCATTGGGGCGGACCGCGTGCTGGTTTCGCAGTATCGCATCGACAATGAGTACAGCAACTCCTACGAAGCCTGGAAGGCGATGGGCTCCCCGCAGGATCCCACGCCGGAGCAGTACAGGGAGCTGGAGCAGAGCGGACAGCTGCAGATGAACGCGTCCCCGGCTTTCAGGAACGTCAGCGACGGGCGCCTGGACGTGGATTTCGTGCTGCCAAGGCAGGGCGTCGCGCTTATCAGGCTCAGTTGGTAAAGTTTTTTGTATATTTGTTCCCCGGAAAAGTTACAGTGTTATGTTGGTTTATTACCCAGAAGACTACAAAAACCTGCTCAGCAGCGTAGAAGACACGGAAAAGGCCATCAAGGCCGTAAAAGATATGTTCCAGGCCAACCTGAGCGCCCAGTTGGCGCTGCTGCGCGTCACGGCCCCAATGATAGTGCTTTCCGGGACCGGTCTCAATGACGACCTCAACGGCGTGGAAAGGCCAGTGTCTTTCCCTATCAAGGATATGGAAGACAGGCACGCAGAAGTGGTCCACTCCCTTGCAAAATGGAAACGTTTCAAACTGGCGGAAATGGGGCTTCCTCCGGGACGCGGCATATACACCGATATGAACGCCCTGCGTCCGGACGAGGAACTTGACAACATCCACTCCATCTATGTGGACCAGTGGGACTGGGAGAGGGTTATCAGAAAGGAAGACCGCAACCTGGATTTCCTAAAGAAGATAGTACGCCGCATATACGAGGCCATAAAAGTTACCGAGAACAAGATTTACGTAGAGTTCCCCCAAATACTTCCCGTACTTCCGGAAGAGATCCATTTCCTGACCGCGGAAGAACTTCTCCAATTATACCCCGGCAAGACTCCTAAGGAGCGTGAGGACCTGATAACCAAGGAGTTCGGAGCCGTGTTTGTAATGGGTATAGGCGGGAAACTCTCTGACGGGACAATGCACGACGGCCGCGCCGCGGACTATGACGACTGGGCCCTGAACGGAGACCTCCTGCTCTGGAATCCCGTTCTTGGCCACGCCTTTGAAGTTTCCAGTATGGGCATCAGGGTGGACGAGGAGGCGCTCCGCAGGCAGCTGCGGGAGCGCGGCCAGGAATACAAGGAGTCCCTTATGTTCCACCGGATGCTTCTGGAGGGTAAACTGCCATACACAATTGGCGGAGGAATAGGGCAGTCACGCCTTTGTATGTTTCTGCTGCGCAAGGCCCACATAGGTGAGATACAGGCAAGCATATGGCCACCTGAGATGGTGGAGGGATGCCGTGCCCACGGAATAGATATCGTCTGAAATGAAAAAGCCGCGGATGACGCGGCTTTTTTTATTGAGCGGGATACGGGAGTCGGACCCGCCTCCTTGGCTTGGGAAGCCAATGCACTACCGATGTGCTAATCCCGCCTGTTTGCTTTGCAAAGATAACAATTATTTCTTAAATTTGCGTGATTTGCGTAATGTGCGCGAATCGGCGTTTTTTAAGTAATTAACTGATATGTCATTAGCATCTGCAATAGGCAAGATATTCGGTACAAAGGCTGACAGGGATATGAAACCCATCAAGCCAATACTGGCCAAGATACTTGCACAATACGAACAAATAGACAAACTCTCAAACGACGAACTGCGTGCCCGCAGCGCCGCTCTCCGCAAGGCATTGATTGACTGCGAGGAGCCTTTCGAGAAGCGCATCGCCCAGATCAAGGAGGAGATAGAGACAGCGTCCATAGAAGACAAGGAAAAGCTTGCAGGCGAGTCCGACAAGCTTGTCAAGGAAGAGGACGCCGCAATAGAGGCAAAACTCAACGAGATACTTCCGGAGGCGTTTGCAATTGTAAAGAGCACCGCCCGCCGTTTCAAGGAGAACGAGTTCACCGAGGTCACCGCAACCCAGTTCGACAGGGACCTGAGCGTTGACAGGGACTTCGTGAAGATAGAAGGGGACAAAGCCATATACTGCAACCACTGGATGGCCGGAGGAAACGAGATAACCTGGGATATGGTGCACTATGACGTGCAGCTTATCGGAGGTATCGTCCTTCACCAGGGAAAGATTGCGGAGATGGCCACCGGAGAAGGAAAGACCCTTGTGGCAACCCTCCCGGTATTCCTCAACGCCCTTGCAGGCAAAGGCGTGCACGTGGTAACAGTGAACGACTACCTGTCCAAGCGAGACTCCGAGTGGATGGGTCCTCTGTATATGTTCCACGGCCTCTCAGTAGACTGTATAGACAAGCACGAGCCCAACAGCCCCGCCCGCCAGAAGGCTTACAAGTGCGACATCACCTTCGGTACAAACAACGAGTTCGGCTTCGATTATCTGAGGGACAATATGGCCGTCAATATCGATGACCTTGTACAGCGCAAGCACCACTTTGCAATTGTGGACGAGGTTGACTCCGTGCTCATCGACGACGCCCGAACCCCTCTCATCATTTCAGGACCTGTGGCCAAGTCAGAGGACGACGCCCAGTTTATGGAATTCCGCCCCTACGTGGAAAGGCTGTACACAACCCAGCGCACATTCTGTAACCAGACCTTGAACGAGGCCAAGAAACTCATCGCCGCAGGCGACGAGGCGGAGGGAGGAAAACTCCTCCTGCGCGTCCACAAGGGACTTCCTAAATACGGTCCTCTCATCAAGTTCCTCAGCGAGCCCGGAATGAAGGTGCTCCTCCAGAAGGTGGAGAACTTCTATATGCAGGACAACGAGAGGGAAATGCACATTGTCACGGATCCTTTGTACTTTGTGATCAACGAGAAGCAGCACAGCGTGGATATGACCGAAAAGGGCCACGAGGTGCTTGCCAAGGCCATCAACGACGAGGACTTCTTCGTTATCCCGGACGTGGGCTCCGGCATTGCGGAAATAGAGAAGAGCGGCCTGTCGCTGGCTGAGCGCCAGGAGAAGAAGGACGCCCTTATGGAGGACTTCTCCCTCAAGAGCGAGCGTATCCACACGGTAATCCAGCTCCTGAAGGCGTACACGATGTTCGAGAAGGATGTAGACTACATCATAGACGACAACAAGATCAAGATAGTTGACGAGCAGACCGGCCGTATAATGGAAGGCCGCCGCTGGAGCGACGGACTGCACCAGGCCGTGGAGGCAAAGGAGAACGTGAAGGTTGAGGCCGCTACGCAGACCTTTGCCACCATCACCCTCCAGAACTATTTCAGGATGTACCACAAGCTGTCCGGAATGACCGGTACCGCGGAGACGGAGGCCGGAGAATTCTGGAGCATCTACAAACTTGACGTTGTAGTCATTCCTACAAACCGTCCCGTGATCAGGGATGACCAGGAAGACCTTATCTACAAGACCAAGCTGGCCAAGTACAACGCCGTGATAGAGAGGGTGCAGAACCTCATCGCGGAAGGCCGCCCTGTTCTGGTAGGTACAACGGACGTTGAGACTTCCGAATTGCTGAGCCGCCTGCTCACGCGCCGCGGCATCAAGCACAACGTGCTCAATGCCAAGGAGCACGCCCGCGAGGCTGAGATCGTAGCCCAGGCGGGACAGCGCTCCACCGTAACCATCGCCACCAATATGGCGGGACGTGGTACGGATATCAAGCTGTCGCCGGAGGTAAAGGCCGCCGGAGGCCTTGCCATCATAGGTACCGAGCGTCACGACTCACGCCGTGTGGACCGTCAGCTCCGAGGCCGTTCCGGACGTCAGGGAGACCCGGGTTCATCCACCTTCTACGTATCCCTTGAGGACAAGCTTATGCGCCTGTTCGGTTCCGAGAGGATTGCCGCTATGGTGGACAAGCTTGGAATGCAGGATAACGAGGCCCTTGAGGGCTCAATGCTGTCCAGCGCCATTGAAAAGGCGCAGAAGAAAGTTGAGGAAAACAACTTTGGAATCCGTAAGAGGCTGCTTGAGTATGACGACGTGATGAACGACCAGCGTACATCTGTCTATACCCTCCGCCGCGACGCCATCTCCGGAGACAAGATAGAGGTGGACATAATGAATATGATGCTGGATACAGCCAGCCTCATACTCCAGAAGGCCGGAAAGTATTCTTTCAAGGACTTCGAGGAGTACGTGATGGCCCAGCTCTCAATAGACACCGGCTTTGACGAGGAGTTCTACAACAGGGCCAAGGAAGACGAGATAGCCCAGAAACTCTGCGACCATATGCGTGAGGTATACGACCGCAGGATGGAGAACCTTTCCACAAAGCTTTATCCGTTCATCAAGGATATTTACGAGAAGCAGGGATCTATGTACCAGAACATAGCCATCCCCGTTTCCGACGGACGCAAGAGCCTCACCCTTTCAGTGAACCTCAAGAAGGCGTATGAGACTGAAGGCAAGGAGATTGCCAAGACCGTCAGCAAGGTCATCACTCTCTATTACATAGACGAGCACTGGAAAGAGCACCTGCGTGAAATGGATGACCTCAAGCAGAGCGTCCAGAACGCAACCTACGAACAGAAAGACCCTATCGTCATTTACAAGATCGAGAGCTACAACCTCTTTGCGGAGATGCTCGAGAGCCTGTACAAGGACGTGCTCAGCTTCCTGCTCCGCAGCTTTGTTCCACTGCGCGACTCATCCACCCCCGCGCCTGCCAAGGCCCAGCCTCGCAAGACTGATATGAGCAACCTCCAGACCCGCCGCACGGATCTGGTCACCAATGGGGAACAGAGCGCAAAGACCCCCGTGAAAGTGGAGAAGAAAGTTGGAAGGAACGATCCCTGCCCTTGCGGCAGCGGCCTCAAGTACAAGAACTGTCACGGTAAAGGATTAGTATAAATCAAACTGACTATATAGTTATGGCATCATCAGACAACCAGAACGTTAATGAAGTAAGCCGCGTATCGGCGCATTCATATTATAAGGGCAATTTCTACTCCGACAACGATATCCGCATAGACGGCACGTTCGAGGGCGACATCCTCACTAAGGGCAAGGCCGTAGTGGGGGAGAAGGCCAGGGTGTTGGGCACAATCATCTGCGCCAGCCTGGACGTGTGGGGTAACATCAAGGGAGACGTATACGTAAAGGATACGCTGTCCCTCAAGGCAACATCCACAGTTGAGGGCAATATGTACTACACCCGCCTCCAGCTTGAGATTGGAGCCAATTTCGAGGGTATGTGCAAGCGCGTAGCGGAGGATGACTATAAGGCTATGTTCGAAAGCAAGGATATACGCCTCCAGCCCAAGGAGCAGTAGCTGACCACATTTTTCACTAACTCAATACTAACTCTCATTTATATGAAGAAATTACTTTTCCTTGTAGCGGCCGCTATGCTCAGCATCAGCGCCCTCGCCCAGGATGCTACAGTCAGAATCCATGACGACGGCACCGGTGTCCAGATCCCAAGGGAGATCTATGGACAGTTCTCCGAACACCTCGGACGCTGTATCTACGGCGGTCTGTGGGTTGGCAAAGACTCAAGCGTACCCAACATCGACGGTTACCGCAAGGACGTTTTCGAGGCTCTCAAAGAGCTCAAGGTCCCTGTAATGCGCTGGCCGGGCGGATGCTTCGCCGACGACTATCACTGGATGGACGGAATCGGCCCTCTTGAGAACCGCGCCAAGATCAGCAACAACAACTGGGGCGGTACAATGGAGGACAACTCCTTTGGTACCCACGAATTCCTCAACCTTTGCGAAATGCTTGACATTGAGCCTTATATCTCCGGTAACGTAGGAAGCGGAACCGTAGAGGAAATGGCAAAGTGGGTTGAGTATATGACTTCAGGCAGCCAGAGCACAATGGCAAACCTGCGCCGTGCAAACGGCCGCGAGGAGCCTTGGAAGGTTAAATACTTTGGAATTGGAAACGAGGCCTGGGGTTGCGGTGGAAATATGACTCCCCAATACTACTCAGACACCTACAAGAGGTATGCTACCTATCTGCGCAACTACAGCGGAAACCGCCTGTACAAGATCGCTTCCGGCGCGTCTGACTACGACTATGACTGGACCGAAGTCCTTATGAAGGCAATCGGCAACAGTATGAGCGGAATCTCCCTGCACTACTACACCTGTATGAGCTGGAGCGGATCAAAGGGAAAGGCCACCGTATTTGACGATGACCTCTACTATGACGTTCTCTCCAAGACCCTGGAGATTGAGCCCGTCCTCAAGAGGCACATCGCCATTATGGATTCATACGATCCTTCAGGACGCGTAGGCCTTCTCCTTGACGAGTGGGGAACCTGGTTCGACGAGGAGCCCGGCACCGTTCGCGGCCACCTCTATCAGCAGAACACCCTCAGGGACGCCATCGTTGCAGCCCTCAACTTCAACATCTTCCACAAGTACACCAGGCGTCTCAAGATGGCCAACATAGCACAGGTTGTAAACGTGCTCCAGGCTATGATCCTCACCAACGAGACAGAGATGGTCCTCACTCCTACCTACCACGTATTCAAGATGTACAACGTACACCAGGATGCAGAGTTCGTAGAGTCTGACGTCACCACCAAGAGCGTACGCGCAAACCGCGGCGGAAACGTTCCCGAGGTCAGCGCAACCGCTTCCCGCAAGGACGGTGTCCTGAACTTCGACCTGGTGAACACAGACCTCAAGGCCAGCAAGAAAGTTCTTGTAACCTTTGACCAGAAGTCAGTTAGCAAGGTCATCAAGGCCTCCGTTCTCACCTCCGGCGACGTACACGACTACAACAACTTCGGTACAACAGCCAACAAGGTTGCAGAGAAGGAGTTCAAGGCTTACAAGGTTACCAAGGACGGTGTGGAGGTTACCCTTCCTCCTTGCTCTATCGTAGCCATCTCAATGAACTAGAATCCATTGCAGGATATAAAAAAGCGGTCCAGAAGACCGCTTTTTTTTATTTATGCTTCAATTCGTTTTTCCTTTGCCCTGGTGAGCTTTTCTTTCATTGCATCTACGCAGTCCGTTATTGCCTCCTCAAAGGACTTGGCATTGCGTTCGATGATCATCTCTTCTCCCGGAACGTGGACGTGGAGCTTTACGTCCTTGTTGTCCGGTTCCTGAAGGAGGGTTAGGTTTACGTCAACGTTAACGATTCCGTCGTAGAACCTTTCAAGTTTCTTGACTTTCTTCTCGACATAGTCCAGGAGTTTCTGGTCTGCGTCAAACTTAAGGGATTTGATTTTTATCTCCATGGTTACCTCCACTTTTTGCCCTTGGATGGGCGTTGTCATAAACTGTTTTCAGTTTCTCAATGGAATTGTGCGTATAGACCTGGGTGGCGGCAAGGGATGAGTGCCCAAGCAGTTCCTTTATGGAGTTCAGGTCAGTCCCGTCGTTAAGCAGGCCCGTTGCCAGGGAATGCCTGAGGACGTGAGGGGACTTGCGCCCTGTTATTGAGGATATGCTTCCCAGCTCTTCCTTGACTGTCCGGTCTATGTAGACGGGGTACAGGCCCTGGCCCTTTAGAGTTACCAGAAGGGGGGACTGAAGGTCCGATCCGCACCCCACCATTGAGTCAACCGATTGTAAATATAATGAAATTTCTTCACAAAGAGAAGGGATGAGCGGAATCTCCCGCATTTTATCTCCTTTTCCGTGTACGCGCACCACGCGCCTTTTGAAATCTATGTCTCCGCGCCTAAGGGTGATGAGTTCGCTCCTGCGCATTCCAGTATCGTACAGTAAGGAAATGATAAGGCGGGCTAGGCGCTTGCGGTAGCGCTCCGCCATACCCAAGTCCGGTTCAGTGACGTAGGTCTGCGTGGACGCGAAATATTCTTCCATCGCATCCTGGCGGTAGAAGTCCGCAAGCCTTTTGGCCGTCTTGGGGCGTGAGACTGTCCTGCAAGGGTTGGATTCAAGGACGCCTTCGTGCATAAGATATCGGAAAAAGCCGCTGAGGACGCTCAGGTGCAGGTTTACGGTCCTGGGGCCAAGTTTCTTTTCGTCAAGGATGTGGAGCTCGTACGCACGCACCAGGGTAGGCGTAACCTCAGAGAAAGCGGTTATTTGCGCGTAGGAGGCGAACTGTTCAAGGACGTCCCTGTATATCTGCTGAGTGCGCTGGGAATACCGGCGTACATCCGCTATGTAGCCAATGTATTTGTCTATCATTTTGCGTGCAGGCCCAGTTCGGAGGCCTTATGGCGCATAAGGGCGTCGGCCTCGGGGAAATTGTTGCCTATGACTCCGTCCAGGATGGCCTCCTTGATAAACTCC
>JAEEGI010008781.1_pt1 | contig 22256 bp, 22 predicted proteins | sample 8958751 | NCBI WGS metagenome assembly JAEEGI01 (sample SAMN16246545, study PRJNA631951) | gut metagenome | biome: gut microbiome; feature: rumen; material: KS-attached | host: Bos | place: Iran: Karaj | collected 2018-10 | reverse complement strand
CTACGAGAGGTTCGGCAAGACCATTGAGGAAGAGATTAACGATACGGACGAGAACAGCGAGAACAACAAGGATTAACACAACACACATCGTTTCATAATTTTTCATAACTATTATTTTTTTCGGTCGTTCCGGTGCATTTGTACCGGAGCGACTTTTTTATTATATTTGCCGTATGGATAAGGAAAAAGAGATTATAGCCGAGGCCAAGAGATTTTTTGAGCTCGTGGGCGACGAGGTATGCCCATTGTTTCTTCCGCCAGACCAGATTGAGATTTTAGACGAGATAATGGAGGACGAAAACTGGGAGGATAGATTAACGCCCATTGAGAGGGATTTTTATAATCTGTGGGAAGAGATTTATGATATGATAGACGACTTCATTAGGAAATACGACAGATTTGTAGGCGATTAATTTTTTTTGTATATTTGTAGGGTAATTGCGACCGGAGGCGTGTTGATGATTTGTGCTGTGGGGTACATAATAGACTGGTAGATAAATAGTTCGCAAAATAATGTAGGTCAAGGGGTTCGAAAGCCCATATGCTCCACACCACTATTTTTTTCTGCCGTCTATTTTCCAAGTAGATGGCTATTTTTTTTATGCCTCCGGCCGCATATCTAAAACGATTTTTGATATGTGGAAAAAGATACAAAATTACGAGGCATACAGCGTCAGCGATAGCGGCGAAGTGCGAAATGACATTACCGGAAAAATACTAAAACAAACGATAGATAGGGACGGCTACCATATGATTACGCTCCATTATGGCCCAAACGGAAAAAGACGCTGGGCCGGTGTCCATCGCATTGTGGCTGAGACATTTATACCCAACCCAGACTGCCTCCCAATTGTTAATCATAAGGACGAAAATAAGGATAATAACGCCGTAGATAACTTAGAGTGGTGTAGTGCGTCGTACTCCACGAATTATGGTACAAGAAATAACAGAACGGCTAAAAAACTTAGTAAAAGGGTGTATCAGTACGAGGACGGCGAACTGGTAGGCTGGTATGACTCAACTAAGTTAGCCGGAAAGTTTCTCGGTATCGGCCCCAGCCATATAAGCGATTGTTGTAGAGGTGAGAAAAAGACCGCTGGCGGTTATAAATGGTCATATACATGCGACTAATGAAAGTTAGTCGCATTTTTTTGTTAAATACCTAATAATTAACACATTATGCGTACCACAAGTTCTATTCAATTTTACTGCCGCCAGTCCAAGGTGGGCAAGCGTACCAATGGCCTCGCTCCGGTTGAGGTTAGTATAATCATTTGCGGCCAGCGTACCTACTGCACATTACCCCTAAAAGTCGCCCCAGACGAGTTCAACAAGAAAAGACGACCTCCATATATAACGGAGGCCTTAGAGGCGTGGAGAATTAAAATAAACGAGTACCAGACACAGATGATAAAGTTAGGGATAAGATTAACGCCAGCGTCCCTAAAACAAGCGATACAGAACGATGGGTTCCGGCACTACCAAGTGAAAGATATGTTCAAGGACTACCAAGCGATTTTGAAAAAGCGTATAGGCGTAGATTTATGCGAAAGCGTATATAACAAGTACCTATTAACAGAGAAGAAGGTATGCCAGTTTATCAGCCCAGACGAAGAGATAGAGAAGATAACGCCACAACTGGTACAGATGATAGCCGCCCAGTGGCGGAGTGAGTACAATTTATCCACAGCGGCGAATTATTTAGTTCGTTTTAAGACATATGTTAAGTACGCCAGAAGTTTAGGCTACCTACCAATTGACCCATTTATTAATACGAAGGTCGTAAAGCCCCAGAATAGGCCCATTTTTGCGCTGGATAAGGAGGAGATTGAGGGACTACTACACCGAGAGTACGATAGTCGCTTACAGAGGATTTTAGATATGTTTCTGGCGATGATTTCAACTGGCATGAGTTATAGCGATATGCAAGAGTACCGGAGAAGCCAACATTTGAAGCAGATAGGGGATTTCTGGTATATACAGAAAAGGAGAAAAAAGACACAGCGTGAGTTCAATGCGCTGGTTCTGCCGTTCGGCGTTCCCTACCTACTAAGGTATGAGCAGTTTCCACGAATATCAAACCAAAAGATGAACAAGGCCCTAAAATTAATAGGCGATAAATATACCACACACCTCGGCCGTCGGTCATATGCGTCCTACCTCGCCCAGTGCGGTTCAAGGTTAGATATTAACACCATAGCAGCGGCGTTAGGGGACGACCCAGCGACCGCAATGAGATACTACACAAGGATTTTACCAGAGGATATGGTAAAAAGACAGATAAAGTTAGTGATGGGCCAATAAAGGCCCATTTTTTTTTTTGACTTTTTAACTATTTATAAACAAAAATGGTTGATTTTTAATGGTTAAACCATATATTAATGTAAATAAGGTTAAACGACTGATTTTATGAACATTATAATTGAGTTTTTAGCGGAGGTAGTAGATTTTGTAGGCAGCATTTTGTCTGTCCCAGCGAGTATAGTTTTAGACTTAGGCTCCTACCTCCATATGATGGCCGTAATGGTGCAGAACAGAAATAATGACATTAACGAAGAATAATAATTATTAAAAATATTTAAAAATTATGACAAAAAACTTAGATTTTGAGTGCGACCGACCCAGCAAAAGGGATTTTACAGCATCCACGATTACCGAATTAATGAAAGAGAAAAAGAGCATAAATAACGCTAAGTTTTTAGAGTTAAAGACCGACACAAGACTAATTAAAGAGGCTATGGAAAAAGGCCTCCCACCAGTTGATTTAGAGTTTGTGAAGTTTGACAGCCCAAAAGCGTTCAAGGAAGCCAGAGCAGATGTTTATTTCAAGTACGGCGAAAACAAACTAATAGGATTTGAATGTAAAGAATCTACGGACTATGAGTTTGACGACTGGCATAAGGTTAATGAAGGCGTTTATTGCGATAAGAAGAAGCTGGCACTTTTCCGTTATATGTATAAGACCTACGGCATAAGATATTACTGGGTGGAGTTATATAATAATGGAAAAATAAGGGTCTGGGATTTACTGGCTATGGGTGTTTTAGACGGCAAGCGAAGGTTAAATGATATTACAAGGAATATGAAGAAGACGAACATTGACCCAGATAGTCCAAAAGTACCTACCACAAAAGACCTATTACCAGTTGATGAATGTTGGGTGATAGATAGAATAAAAGGAGAGAATATATATGACCAACAAGGAGATAGTTGAGAATAATTTAGAGTTAGTTCGCACATGCGTTGAATGTCAGTTCTCCGGTAAAAAAGATAAGAAATACAAAGATGATGTCTTCCAAGATGTATGCGTCTATTTACTGGACTACAATAATGACAAGTTAAATGACGCATGTGCGAATAATCATCTAAATGCGTTGATTACCAAGGTAATACGCAACCAGATTTTCAGCCGTTCGTCAAAGTTCTGGCGACAATACGAAAGGTGGGAACAGCGAACAGAAGATATAAGTGAAGTAATAGATAAGGAGAATGCCGATTGAAATATACCCAGAGGACTATGAGATTACGCCGGAAGACGACGATAAGATGGCAACCATAAAGTCCGTCATTGCGTCAATGAGGCCTATGGAGAGGAAGATATGGCTGACCTATGTTGAGAGCAATTATAGCCAGACCGCCAGAGAGTTTAATGTGGCCGTGCCCACGGCAAAAAGATATGTTTCCGCCCTAAGGCAAAAAATAATAGACAAGTTAAATGAATTAAATAATGATACTGCAACTACTGATAATAACGATAATAGTTAGTGTGATTTTTCTTACCGGATTTCCGTTTGAGATAGACGATATTATAAGCAAGAAATGGCGTTTCCATCACCTACCGGAGAAGCCGTTTTTGTGCGTTGTGTGTTCGTCATGGTGGTGTATGTTTTTCTGGCTACTATTTACCCACCAGTTGAGTTTAATAAGTGTTTTGATAGCCCTATTACTGGCCTACGCCGCTCCTACCATATCCAATATTATAGTGTTGATTAAAGCGTGTATAGATAAGATTATAGAGGCCGGAATGAATATAGTTGATTAAAGTGATATTAAATAAGTAAAAAGTTTAACAAAAATGAATATGACCAAGGAGATATACGAAAAATTAAAGCCATACGAAAAATACCTTCACCAGATAACGAAGTTAAAGTTTATGAGTATGCCTCGCCAGACTTTTAACGAGTTGATGGTTATTTACAAGGAGTTGTATAATGAGACCCTAAACCAGAGACAAATGTCGTGTCCCACATGTAAAATGAGGGCATTAACGAGAATAGGTAATGATTATAACGCATATGTTCAAAGCGTAGCCGAGGAGCAAAAAGAGGAAAGGACAGAGGAGTTGAACAATAATAATGAGGAAGTGCCGGAAAAGAAAAAGAGAGGCCGTCCCAAGAAGATTAATTTAGACGAGTAATGCCAAAAAAGGCCGATATAGAGAAAGCGAAAAAAGCGGTTAAAAATACTACGGAAAGAAAGCAAGTGGAGTACGCTGGGCCGTTAAAAACCAAAGAGACCGAAGCATCCAAGTACAAGCCAATACCCAAGACCGAAGCCCAAGTTATTATGTTGTCCAAGGAGATTACTAAGGGAATGTCAAGGGCAAGGGCAATTGAGTACGCTATGACTAATTTCCATGTCGGCCCAGACCAAGCTGCGAATTACTACAAGGCCGCAATGCGTTATTTACTGCCGGAGGATATGGAGGAATACCGCAAGAATCTGTGCCAAGCGAATATAGACCGCTTAGAGCGAATTATAGACAAGGCAATGGAGAATGAGCAGTGGAAGATAGCAAGGGAAGCCATTGATAGCCTAAACAAGATGTTAGGAATATATGGAGGCGTACAAGTAGGAATTAAAAATGACCCAGAGAATAATACCCAAGAGTTCATAATTAAGATAAGTGATTAATGGCCACGATTATAACATTACCCCATTTAATGCCATGGCAAAGAGAAGTATATGATGAGGTCGCTCCGGCAAGAAAGAGCGGCCGCATTTATGTAGCCAAGGCAAAACGACAAGTGGGAAAAAGCATCGTAGCCGTTTGTTTATTAATAACTTACTGCCTAAGGGAAAAATGCACCAGCGTATGTGTTGAGCCCACCCAAGCCCAGAGTAGAAGGGTGTATAAACAAGTGATAGATTTCCTACAAGGAAGTGGAGCAATAACCAGCGCAAATGCCACCCTCCTAATAATAACTTTTAGTAATGGTAGTGAGATACTATTTAAGAGTGCAGAGCAAGGGGATAACCTCCGTGGGGCCGTCTGTTCTGGGTTAATGGTAATTGATGAGGGAGCCTTCATTGATAAGTCCATATATGAGATACTTTACCCAATATGCGACGCAAATGGTAGTCCGGTACTCGTTATAAGCACCCCCCTATTTGCAGACGAAAGTAATGAGTTTTATAATCTGTATATGAGGGGATTGACCCCAAATGACCAAGTTAAAAGTTTTGACTGGGCAAAGTACGATACCAGCGTTTTTCTTCCTAAGGTTAAGCTGGAATATTATAGACGAACAATGAGCCCCCTAAGATTTAGAAGCGAATATGAGGGTGAGTTCATAATTGAGGGGTCATATATAATGGGAGACATTACGCCATGTATAAGTGGTTATAGCAACAAGCCGTCCGTATATGGAGGAATAGACTGGGGAGCCGGAAATGGAGAAGACTATACGATTTTAACATTAATGGACGAAGATGGCCATATAACCAAGATATGGTCCAGCAAGGATAAGGACGCAACAGAGCAGATTGAAGAAATAAGCACAATAATTAATACCGAGCCAGCCCTAAAAAGCGTTCAAGTGGAAATGAATAGTATAGGCAAGGTGTTTTATGATATGTTAAAACAAAAGACCAAGAAAGACCTAAAAAAGTTCTTTACTACCAACGAGTCCAAAAGAAGAATAATAGAACAATTAATCGCATCCTTCCAAAACCAAGAGATAGGAATACCCAATGACGATGAGTTAATAAAGGAACTACGACATTATAATATGGAAAAAACAGCAAAGGGCGGATATACCTACAATGGAGCAGACGGCGTACATGATGACCGAGTTATAAGCCTCGCCCTCGTATATGACAATTACCTAAAAAAGAATAATAAGAGTTTTACAATAAGTTTCGTTTAAGATATGATTACAAAGTGGAGTGAAATGCCGCTGGGCGTGTTAATGCAGATGAATGATATAAATAACCTACCAGTTAGTGATGAGGAAAAGACTTTTATGGCCGCTTCATTACTGGCCGGAATGGATTATAAGGAGTTTATGGATTTACCCATACCGGAGGCCAGAGAGATAGTGGCCCAGACTGACTGGGTTAGAATACCACCAGAGAAGAAGAAGGTTGAAAAAGAATATAAAATAGGTACGAGAACATACCACCTATTTAAGGATATAATGAACATAACCACAGCCCAATACATTGATTATCAAGGAATTATTACATTGGGAATTGATAATAACCTCGCTGAGTTAATGTCAATAGTGTTGATACCGGAAGGTCATAATTATAATGAGGGATATGAGAAGGAAGAGATTATAGAAGAGATAAGGGAAAACTTGAATGTTGAGGAGGCATTGAGTATAGCCGATTTTTTTACCACCAAGTTCGCCAAATTAATGAAGCGAACTATGATGAGACTGGAAGCCCAGATAACAGCACAGAGGATAATGGCAAAGAAGGAGAACAAGGAGAAAATGAGGGCGATGGAACTGGAAATGAAGCTGTTAGCAGAGGAGGTACGCCGTTATATGTCTGGCTGCAACTGGTGGAAGCAGTGGCCGAGATGACCAACTACAACTTCGGTCAAGTATATAACATTTCTGTTATGGAGTTTTTTACCTATGTGTCCTACCTACGAATGAAGGCCAGAAAAGAGGAACAGCGAATGCGAGAATGGAAGATAAAAAATAAGATACATTAAATAATGGCAAGAATAGCGAAAGTAATACCGAACATTGAGTGGAAGCATCTAAGAGAAGTTTTAGAGGCCTACGCCGACTATTTTATACAAGCCGCAAGGGATAATCTGGGCAAGAATAAGAGTTATGCGTCCGGTACGCTGGGTGATACAATGGAACCAGTCATTACGATAGGGCAAGACTATTTCAAGGTTGAGATAAGGATAAAGGATTACTGGGAATATGTTGAGAAGGGACGAAAGGCTGGAAAGTTTCCTCCAATAAACAAGATTAAGGAATGGATACAAGTGAAACCAGTGAAGCCAAGGGTAATGACATTAACGAGGGTCTGGTATGTGAATAACCGAGTTAAGGGAGCCCCTAAGGATATAAGAAGGGAAAAGCAGTACCAGCACCTACCAAGTGTTAATGAACTGGCGTTTTTGATAGGAAGAAAGATAGCAGAAGAAGGCACTAAGCCAGCACCATTTTTCAAGCCAGCGTTAAACGAGACCAAGGCCTATTTTGAACTGGCGTTAGAGAAGGCGATTGACGAAGATGTGGCTGAGTACATTGAGCAGAAGATATTAAACGGAATAATGTACGAAGGTCTATTTATGTGAGACCGAGTTTAGGTAAATAATTGACCCAGAATAGTCGGTCAGTTTGATAAGCAAAACGATATTAAATAGTTGATAAAGGAGAGATACAGATGGCGACGATTTACAGACCAGTTTATGAAGATACCTATTATACGACCACGGCAAGTACGCTGGAATACCAGATTTTTCGTGGAAGCGATTTAATTTTTTCCGGCCGAGCAGTTAGAATGCCAAGCCAAGATAATATAAGGATAAACATTAATAAAGTGTGCCAAGATTACCTATGGCAGAACATTGAGTTTCCACTAAGCAGCACCCAGACCCATACGAACGCAGCAGCGACATTTTATTTGAAGAATGCCGCTGGTACTACACTACAAGATTACCGATTTATAGATTGTTATGACTATGATTTCCACTGGACTGGAACGACCGGAACGACCCTAAGCGACCCCATATGTGATGTTTATGCAGATGGCGTTAAGATACCGACGACTATAATCAGTGGAAGTTCAAGGGAGATTAAAACTACCTTCGCTACTCCGGTCAATACCACATGTGCCCAGTATGCGTTGATTTATGTTAATGCCAGAGGTGGCTGGGATACATTTGTTATACAAGGAACGGCTAAGAAGAAGGACGCTATTACCCAATACACTATGGATAAGGCGTTTGATAACCAGACAAGAGAGTTTGAGGCGTTTCGTTATATAAGTGAGATAAAGACCTCCTACGAACTTAACACCCACTATTTAACGGACGAGCAGAGCCAGAAGTTAGCAAAGCATTTGATAGGTAGCAACTTAGTTTATTTACAAGACTTAGATAGTGGTGATATTAAGCCAGTTTTGATTACCGATACTACGGCCAATTACCAGACCTACCAGACCAACGGAAAGAAGATGTGCCAATACAAGATTAATGTCGTTGAGAGCCAGAGCAAGATAAGAAGAGGTTAAGAAGAGGATAATAATAGATTAATAACCAAATAGTTATGAGGACAGACCTACATTTGTTTTTAGGTGATAAGGAGGTTGAGTTCAACAGCGACCCTAAGATACTTTTTAATTTTAAGATAAGCGAATTACAGAAGCCGACTATTACCAAGAATAGCTGGACAAAGCAGCTTACGATTTCAAGTACTCCGGCCAATGACGATATTTTTTCACATTACTGGAACTTAGAGCGTACCCAGAATGGCGTTAGTTTTAATGCAATGACCAAGACTCCGTTTCAACTATTTATTAATGGTAGTCTAATACAGAAGGGATATGCGAAGTTAGATAGTGTGAAGATGAGCAACCATAAGGCAGAGTACCAAGTGAGTTTGTTCGGTGGCATCGGTGAGTTCATATACAATTTGAGCTATAACCAAGGCAGTACAGAAGATAGGAAGACGCTGGCCTCGTTGATTTATGTAAATGACGATATTAAGACCGAGCCGGAGTTAGGTTTCACAATTAACAAGGACACAATTAAGGAAGCGTGGGACACGCTTGACGGAACTGGGCCAGATAAGTGGAAGGTCATTAATTTCGCCCCATGTTATAATGGAATACCAGCCGATTTTGACGCTGATAAGATTTTGATTAATAACCGAGGGAGTGCAGCAGTTTTTCAAAAAAGCATAGGTGTTGATGGTACGACTTACAGACCAGTTTATGGTGGTAGCCAGAACGCCAGCGGTTATAGTTTAGGAGAACTAAGTGAGGAACTTACAGCCGACGAAGTTTTTGATTTTAGAAGTTATTTACAGCGTCCGGTCGTTAATGTTAGAAGGGTCCTCCAAGCATGTTTCCACCCAAGCAATAATGGCGGATACCAAGTAGTTTTAGATAATGGAGCCGACGGCCTCCACCATTTTTTCCACGAGGGTAATCCTTACTGGACCAAGGGCTGGATGACGCTGCCTATGTTGAGGGACTTAGGCGTAGATGGTGGTACAAGTTCAAAGATTACCGGAGCAACTATACAAAGCGTTTCCCAGAACCGCAAAAATGTCGTTTTTAACGCTGGAAGTTTGTCCCAGATAGATAATGTTCGTCTTCGCCTAAATGTGGGCTTAAATGCCAGCGAAATAACTGGTAGTCCCACGACATTATACACCCATTACCATTACCAGAGCGCAGCCCATACGCTGAATACAGATTATGTTCGCAGTTATGATTATAACGGAGCGGCGGTGTTTATGTTAGTGGGCAGAGATATTTCTGGCCAGATATGTGCCCAGAGCGACGCTTACTGCCTAAGTTCATACCCATATAATCAGTACGGCCAGCCGATAGGTGATAAGTTTTATGTAAATGGATACCCAGCACCTAAGAACACAAGATATGTTGAGGGTGTATGGAAGAAGATAGGTAATAAATGGAGATTTTGTAATCGTGCCGGACAGCAGCAAGACATTGAGTTCAGTTTCCCTACCACCAGTCCAATAGCGACGCTTGAAATAGCCACCCAGACGAATGCCGGAGAAAAGGTCGTTTATAAGGTCTGGGGTAATGAGTCAAAGAGTGATACGCCAGACATTTCATTTATCCTCGCCTACCCTACGGAATATGTGAGTGAGAATAGTTTAAAGACCATTTCCCAAGTTGTCGCCGGAAGGTCTATGACCCATTTTACATTTGATATTACCGACTTTTACGCCGTGGCTACGGACTATGAGGCACTATTTAGTGATACCTATATACCAAGGGATAAGATACTAAGTACGAGTTTTACTCCGGCAGATTTTCTCCTAAGTTTCTGCCATATGTTCGGTTTGTATATATACCAGAACCCAGAAGAGGTGGCCGACGACCCAGAGACATGTCCTAAGGGTGTTATACACATTATGGATAGAGACACATTTTATACCGACCAGTATGTTGATATAAATGGAAGGATAGATAGGTCAAAGGATATGACCATTACACCTACGCTGGCCGGAAGCAAGTGGTACATGTTTGATGTTGAACCGATTGAGAGCGAATGCGGTGTTAATTATAAGAAGGTCTATGGCCATAATTATGGTGAGCAGCGTATAAATACCGGATACAATTTTGATAGCAACACTACCAACCTATATGAAGGTAATGTGTTTAAGAGCGGAGTTATGGTACGAGAGAAGGATAAATATTTTTCCCTACCATATAAGAGCGCTCCGGTCTATGCGTGGAACGGAATGAAGTACAGCCTATTTGCCGCTGGCGATAATGGCTGGGACAATACCGAAATGGAGATACCAGTTGTTTCAATAGGCAATAAAACACCTATTAATGACTTAGGTCTAAACGGCTATGACGCAATGCCTAAACTACAATGTCATGGTGAAAAGAATGAGGCCACAGAGGGTGAATATGTGTTGTTATTTTACAAGGATAAGGTTGATACAATAGCCGATTACTGGATAACCGACGATGTGTTGGAAATGCAGATATTAAATGACAATGCATGTTGGTTAATGCCTAATAGTGGTCTGGACGCAGTGGGTAATGAGATAGGAATAAAGATTAACCGCCTACCCCAATTTACCAGAGACCTAATTAATTTCGGCGCACAAGAAGGCAATGTCGTTAATAGCTGGAACTTCGGCCACCCACAAGCGATTTTTGTCCCTAATGTTTATACGACAGAGGGCGATAGCATATATGATAAGGTCTGGGCGAATTATATAAGAGATTTGTACTCGGTTGATGGTAGGAAGCTGGAATGCAGCGTTAATTTTCAAGGAATACCCACCAACGAATGGCTAAGAAAGTTTTACTGGTTTGACAATAGCATCTGGGTGTTATGGGAACTAAAAGATTTTAATTATGCGGACCCCACCTCAGTAAAGGCCGTTTTTGTTAAGGTCCAAGATGTTAATAATTATAAGCTTGACCAGATTACGGATAGCGGAATTGAGAAGATAGTGTTAGATACCAAGAGAATAGGCCATAGCGGAGGTACTATTACCGGACAAGTTATATTACAGAGTGGTGGAAGATGGAGCACAGAAGGTGGTAGAATATACGGAGATGGTGGCCAGTATGTTGATAACGCAATAAGGCCTAATACCGGAAGTGGCAGCATAAGTAATATAAGCGTGGTTATACCAGCATCTACCGCCCAGACGGATATTATATGGGATGTATGTGTTGAGACCGACGAATGGTCAGTTTGTACCCAGCTCCTACAAGAAGGTGATGATAGCGCATATGTTAATATAGTTGAAGATAGTAGCGTTAATACGGCCGAGGCTACCGATATACTACTCCATTACACAGACCGCAACATTGAAAGTTTGAGCGTAGCCGTAAGTTATGTGATTTCTGGTACGCCACAAGTTCAGCAAGACTGGATAGAGAATGTCGTTTTGAATACCAACGCCAAGACCATTACAGCCCATTTGAAGGCCAATAATTTATATACAAGAAGGGCGTTGATAGAACTTACCGGAATAGGTACTAAGGGCGATACCGCAAGTGATGTATGTGAGGTTTCCCAGAACGCTGGCGGAGCAGCAGACTTAGATGTTAATCCACAGACAATTGATTTTGAGTTCTACGAGGGTAGTTCAACGACGAAGGAAGTTAGAATAACCTACGGAGGCAACTGGACAATAACAGAGCAATAATTTAAAATAGATATGGCATTAAGCAGTTTTAATGTAAATCCAATGACTGGAAGTGGCGGCAATTTCGCCACAATAGTTGAAGTAAGTCCCAAAAATTACAATACCACATCCTACGACAGACAAGCTAATTTGTCGGTCAATGCCGGAGGAAGTGCCAAGACGCTTACAATAAGGCAGTTCGGCATACCTATTACCAGAAGGACTAATGGACAAGGCAATATCGCCAGTGGCGGTGGCCCAGCAATTTATGTCGTGGAGACCCATTATGACTATTTTTTCGAGGGGATACCAGACTGGATAACGCTAAGTGATGACGGAGGTCCCATACAATTGACTGGTGGTAGTACCGGAAAGATTTTGAAGGAAATGGCCCCCAATAATCATTACTATTTTAATGTGGCAGCGAACCCTACGCCATCAGCAAGAACGACTGGCTACGATATAACCAATTTCCGTTTCTATTACAGAGACGGCGAGACGCTGGATAGGGAGCACCACACATCCATTACCATTACCCAAGACGCTGGCGTACCGGACGCACCAATTATAAATGTTGATACCCCAGTTTATGTTTTTGACTGGGACGCATATACATCTGGTACGACGCTTACGGCTAATATTACATCCAATGTTAGCTGGACAGCCACAAGCAGCAATAACAATTTTGTTATAGTGGGAACGGCTACCGGAACGAATAATGGAAGCATAGTCGTTAGACCAGCAGAAGATAATGTTTATACCTCCAAGAAGACTGGAACAATTACCATTACGAATGGTGAAGTTTCGGCCACGATTTCGCTTACCCAATATACAGAGCCATATGAGCAATTAAATGGCAGTACAGAGGTTAATCCAACTGGCGATACCAAGTATATGACCATTAAGAGTGATTATAATTTCTGGTACATGGCTGGAAGTACCTTAGCCGGAACGAATGGTTATAGTACAGAATACATTACAATGTTCTACGAAGGACTACCAGTACAGCCAGCACCTACAAGTGAGGCAACGGCACAGCCAGCAACCGATACCGGAAAGACCTACAATTTTGTCTGGGTATATAATGACGCTGCCCCTAAGAATGACCAGTTTAGGGTCCAGTATAGAGGTGTTGATGGTGTCGTTAGGGAAATGAGGAGGAACTTTTCTCGTATGCACCAAGATTATATACCACAAGTTGAAGATTATGTGATTGCCCATCCAAGTGCAATGACCATTGACTGGTGGATAACCAGCGCAACTAATTTTACCATTGAGACTTACAGCGGTCAGTGGAGTTATGATGTTCAAGGTAATACCAGTGATTTTGATTTTGAAAAGATAGGTAGCCAGTTGAAGGTCAGCCCTAAGAACCAGAACGATACGAACAGCATAAGGAACTTACTATTTAGTTTCTCGGCTGGTACAAGTACGGCAACTACTACGGCAACGGCCCAGCAGTTGAGGAAGCCAGTTTTCGCCTACCAAGGCCACGATTATACCATACCATCTTCCGGCAGTTCATTACCATTTAGCGTGGTCAGCGATTATAGGTGGTGGATAATTGACGGCTTCCCTACCGATTATGTTAGTTATAACCCAGCGGTGAATGACGGCGTTCATCCTAATAGTGCAACGACCGGAACAACATTTAACGCAATAGTGCCCCAGAATACGACTGGCGACGATATACCAATACTGGGTACTACCTATTTTGATATGTGGTACTATGATAGAAGCGGAGCGTTAAGAACGGACGAATATAATCATAGAATAAATGGTTTCAAGCAACTGGCTGGCGTTGATGAATTACATGCGACACAGAACCGCTCATTTGCCGATATTTCAAGCGGTGGAACGACAAGTGGCCAGTATTATTTGACCATATATGCGACTGCCGCATGGGGAATTACGAGCCCAGAATGGGTCAGTTTCAGCCCAAGTACCGGAGCGGCCGACGAGACTATTATAGCCTATTTGTCAGTAGGGGCGAATAGTGGAACAAGTAGAAGCGGCCAGATTTCAGTTTCCGCTGGAACCGCAACCCCAGTTTTGATTAACATTTCCCAGCAAGCGGCATATGTGCCACCAGAGGTCGGTTATGTTGATATTACACCTAAGAGCCTAAGCGTTTCAAGTGCCCAGAGCGTTGGTAATCTATTTGAGGTAAGCGCTAATACCGCATGGACAATAACCAGCCCAGAATGGACGATATGGAGTATAACACCTAATGGCAGCAGCCCTATTACTGGCGGAACTGGAAGCAAGACCATTTATGCAGTCGTAAGCGAGAATAGTGGTACTACACAGCGTACCGGAACAGCCGTTTTTTCATCTGCCACGAATAGTGTAAATGTTTCTATTACCCAGAGTGCCGGAACGCCATATGTGCCACCTACACCAGTGGGTAATTTAGAGTTAGACCCAGCGTACATTTCTCCGGCGGCAACAACCACCACATGGTACCAAGTGGAGTGCAATAATTATACGGCTGAGAATTACCAGTTAAATTACCAAGATAGCTGGGCGAAGTTTTATAATGGAAATGATTTGTCATCAGCCGAGGAAGTGGATATGGTTGAAAGTGATTTTAGCCAGATATTATGGCTACGAGTTGAAGGAGGCCGTAATAGGAGTACCACGATACTATTTGAAGGTGAAGATACCGGAACGATAATCGGTTTTTACATTAACCAGCCGTAAAGCAGTAATAGCCAAAAATAATATTAAATAGGTAAATTATGATATAAATGGCAGATAGGTTAGAGGAGATTTTAGGCAAGCGATTTAACAGCCTAAAAGAACTTAAAGAGGAAATAAAGAGGCTACAAGACAGCATAGTTAATTTAAATACGGACAGCGAAGAGTTCATTGAGACCAATAAGAAGCTCATCGCCGCCCAAGAGCAATACACCTCGGTTTCAAGGGCCACAAAAGATGTTATAAATGCGAACACTGGGTCGCTGGCGGAAATGGAACGCAAGTACCGCGACATGTACCAGCAGTACAAGAACATGAGCAAGGCTGCAAGGGAAGGTAGCGAGGGGCTGGACTTAAAGGATAAACTGGAAAGGTTGTCCAATAACATAAACAACATTAAGAAAGGGGTCGGCGATTTTAAAAGTAATATAGGCCGATACAGCGACGCAATAGTTGAGGCGTTCGGTCGCATGGGCGGAAGCGTAAGTGGCTTAGTAGGCCCATTTAAGACCGCTACGCAAGGCATTTCGGCGTTTAATACAATGTTGAAGGCTAATCCGGTAGGAGCAGTTATAGGCCTAATTATGACCCTAATAGGAGTACTAAAACAACTGGGGTCAAGCATTAAGGACGACGAAGAGAGCCAGATGAGAATGAACGAGGCTATGGCCTCCTTCCAGCCTATTATAGACGCAGCGAAGAACGCAATGACGGCGTTCGGTAGAGCAATAGTTAGTGTCGTAGAGTTTCTGGGCAAGGCCGTAGAGAAGGCAAGGGAAGCGACAGCAGCATTTACCGATTTTCTGGGCATTACCAAGGGCGCTAAGGAAGCGGTTAAGGAGCAGAATAAGAATTACAAGGACTTAGCGAAAAGTACCGACGAATTAACGCTTAAAAAGCGTGAATACCAGAAGTTAAACGCTAAGGATGAAGACGCAGTTGAGACGCTAAGAGAAGAGGCCAGTGAGACCGAGAACTTAAAAGAAAAACGAGAACTACTACAAAAGGCTAAGGATAAGCAAGCAGAGATTGACCAGCGTAATTTAGAACTGGCCAAGGAAGACCTACGCATATTACAAGAGCGAAGTAAATTAACCTCCAATAGTACGGAAGATGAGGAGGAGTTAGCCGAAGCAGAGACGAAAGTTAGCCAAGCGTCAGCGACGGCGGCGAGGAACGCAAGGCGTTTTAATAGAGAATTAAAGGCAACAGAGAAAGCAACGAAAAGTGCCGCCGGAGCGTTAGTTGATTATAGTGAAGAGGCCAAGAAGATTTATGAAGAGGCGATTGAGAATGATAAGAGCGAAATAACCAGATTGACCGAGAAGTACGAGAAGGAAAAGAAATTACTGGAAAAGTACCATTACGATACCACGATTTTAACCAAGCAGTATAACGAGAACCTAAAAAAGGCCACCCAGACGGCCAATAATGAGCAGCTTGAAAAACTGGGTAAGCAGTTTAGTAGTATGCAGACCATGTGGGTAAATAATGCGAAGGCCGCCGGAATGAGTGAGGCCGAAATTAACCTCCAACTGGCTAAAAACGCACTTGATATTTATGACTGGATGGCAGAAAGCGTTAATAATGTAATGAACGATATTAATGCGGAGTTAAAGGAAGGCAGAGGCAACCTCGAAGGAGCGTGGTGGGCGATTAATAAGTTTATAGAAGAAGGTAAGCAGTTAGGCTTAGACATAGATTTTCCCCCAGAGGCGTGGCCGGAAGATATTAAGGAACGAATGGAAATGGCCAAGAGGGTAATAGGCGACTACGGCGTAATTTTGAAGAAGAAGGTTGAAGAAATGGCCAATGACCTACGATTTGACGAGCTGGATAAGGCGCTATCCCAAGGCTTAGAGACCAATTTGTATGAGTATGTTTATGACCTATTACAGAAGGATAGTAGCCCAGAAGGTTATAAGAAGATAGTTGAGTCAGTTTCTACAATGGAGTATGAGATTTTGAACCAGAGAAAGATAGCGTATGAGACCGAACTTAACGATTTTCAAGGAACCCAAGAACAGAAGCTGGAAATACTACAAAACTATTATGCGATAGTCGGCGAAATGAGGGAAAGAGAGGCCGCAGCGGCCGAACTGGAAGCGGAAAGGAATGAGGCCATTACGACCTCAGCGTTCGCCAGATTTGACGCAGAAGCAAGTGCAATACAGACCATTACCAACGCAATGTCCAGTTATATACAAGCGCAATTGAACGATGGTAAAATTACCAAGCAAGAGAGCGAGAAAAAGATTAAGACATTGAAGAAGTTAGAGGCAGTAGCACTGGCGGTTAATATAGCCCAGATAGCGGCCTCCACAGCGGCTGGCATTATGGATGTGTGGAAGAGTTATGGAGCCGAGTTGGCGCTTAACGCAGAGACGGCGGCAGCGACTGGTCCAGCAGCAGCGGCTACTAAGGCGGCGCTTGACGCTAAGAGTTTAGCATCAGCGATTTTGCGTACCGGAGCGATAGGAACCGCTGGCGCAGCTAACATAGCAGCGGCGGCGATGGGTAGTATATCTAAGCAGCAGAGCCTAAGTGGCCAGCTTGAAGGAACTGGTGGAAGTACCGGAGGAGTTTCAGCCGTGGCCAATGTCCAAGAAATAGATAGCACCCCCTACACCTACACCAGAACATTACAGACCCAAGAGGAATATGACGATTTAACGCAGCGTCCAGTCTGGGTCAGCGTTAGCGACATAGAAAGTGGGCTTAACCAGAGGGTGAGAGTAGTGGATGAAAGCAGTTTTTAACAAAAATGTTAAGTTTTAATAATAAAGGATATTAAAAAGGTAAGATTATGATTTATAACGGACTTCCAGTCTTTGATTTAACGATTGAAGACGATAACATATTTGAGAATGTTTCGCTGGTAGATTTTCCAGCGATACAACGAGATTTCGTCCATTTCGCCGAGGATACAGAGATAAAGTTTTCGGTGAATGAGGAAAAGCATATAGTCTCCGGTCCGGTACTAATCCCAGACCAACTAATTTACCGCCGCCAAGGGAATAAGGAATATTATGTTCGTTTTTCCGCTGAGGCGATTGAGCAGATGGCCCTAAGATTTTTCCAAGACAGCAAGCAGAACGAAGGTAATGTAATGCACGAAGTGGAGGTTAATGGAATTACCTATTTTGAGAGTTATATAGTAAATAGGGAAAGGGGAATAGCGCCAACTGATTTTAGTGATTTGCCGGACGGCACATGGTTTATGAGTGCCAAGGTTGAGAATGAACAATTATGGGCCCTAATTAAAGAAGGAAAGATAAGAGGTTTCTCCATAGCAGCAGAATTAACCCAGAGACCAGCCAATGACGAGATAGATACGCTGGAAGACCTAATGGAATACATTAATAAACTTAAATAAATAATTAATAATCAATAAATTATGAAGATAACACAGCGTTTGAAAGTTATGTTGAAGAGCATTTTGAACATTACTATGGGCGAAATTGCAACTGATAAGGCGACGCTCGTCTGGGACGGCGAAGGCGAACTTGAAGCTGGAATGGAGGTTTTCGTAATCGGTGAAGATGGTGAGCCAGTCGCAGCCGAGGACGGAGATTACACTACGGAAGATGGTAAGGTAATCGTGGTCGCAGAAGGTAAGGTCGCTGAGATTAAGGACGACAGAGCAGAGGTCGCACCGGAAGAGAAGGCCGAGGAAATGGCTGAGGAGAAAAACGAAGAGGTTGAGCCAGCCGACGAGCCAGAGACAACTGAGGAAGAAGAGCCCAGCGAAGAGGACAGAATTGCGGCAGTTGAGGCCAAGATTAACGAAATTGTTGAGGCTATGAACCAGTTTGTAAATAGCATTGCATCACTTGAAGGCCGCATTGCAGAACTTGAAGGCAAGCTCGCCAAGGTTGAGGCCCCAGCAGCAGAACCAGTTGATGAGGAACCTATTAATGAAAAAGAGACCCCTAAGTCTAAGTTTTCACTATTAAAAAGGAACTAAACTGGAACTAATTTATCATTAATGTTAAAAAAATTAAATAATTGATATTAAAATAAAAAAGGAATTAAATTATGGCATGTTTGAGTAATTATACATTGCGTGGCATTACAAGCGATTGTAATCCGGTCCTCGCTGGTATCAGCGAAGTTTATCTGGGCTACTACGGAGATTTTAATGTCTCAGCAGATACTACTGGCAACACCGACACAAGACATACTATTACGGCTATGACCGCAGTTAGTGGAAGTAATAAGATTTACAAGTACGAGTTTCCTAAGAACACTTCCAGCCTAAACAGCACATTTACTAAGGATGAGGCTAATGGAAGTCGTTATTACACCAACACTTTGACCCTCGTTTTCAGTCGTTATGAGAACTACAAGCACATGGAGGTTGAGGCTATGGGTGCAGAGCAGTTGATTGCGATTGTTAAGGACTATAACCTTGACGAGAATGGTAATCCCCAGTACTGGTTTGTCGGTTTTGACGGCTATTTGAGCACCGACAGCATTGAGGCCGGAACTGGCGCAAGTGCCTCTGACAGAAATGGTTATGAGCTTACGATGAACGCTACTTCAGCTTTCCTCCCTATGAAGATTGACTATGATACTTTCAAAAATAACATCTTCAACGGACAGTAAGTTAATTAAAAAGTTTAAAAAGTAATAAATAATAAATAAATAAGAAAAAATAGTTTAAAGATATGGCAAGTGTAAATGACCTAATTGTTAATCTGCCGGAATACATTGAGCAGAACAAGGAACAGCTCTATGTTGATTCAATTGTACCTAATGAGCTTCGCTGGTTTGACCTCATGCTCGGCGTTAAGCATAAGGAGGCCCTTCACTACCTTGATAGTGAAATTACCCTCCATGCCGCAGATTGTGGCTGGACCCCAGACGGCAGTGATACCCTAAGTGAGAGATATGTGGAAGTTAATCTCGTGTCCATCGAAAAGAGCTTCTGTTATATGGACCTTAAAGAGACCTACGGAAATTACCAGTACAAGTGGGAGGCCGGAATGGAGACGCTTCCGTTCGCCCAGAAGTTCGCAGAGTCTAATGTGGCAGCGGTGAAGCGTGCCGTTAATGAGCTCGTATGGACCGGAGACGAAGACCTCGGCATTACTGGTTTCATCGCTGATATTGCGGAGGTTTCTGGTAATACCATTGAGTTTGCATCTGGCGACACCGCAGTTGCGAAGGTAGACGCTATGGTCGCTGCGACTACCGCTAAGATGCTCCGTAAGGGTGTTCGTATTTTTATGAGCCAGACTGACTACCGCAATTATGTAATTGAGTCTAACTCAACATGTTGCGCTAATCGTCCAGTCCTTGACGCTGCAAGTGAGAGCATTACCTACGCTGGCGACAGCAGAATTACCCTCGTACCTATGGAAGGCCTCGAAGGCACTGATGTTATGGTAGCCGCTACCCCAGATGCGCTCGTTTATGCCACAGACCTAAGGGATAGTGAAACTCACTACGACCTATGGTTTGACAAGAAAGAGCAGACATTTGACCTTCGCATTTTGTTTGCGGCTGGCACAGCAGTTCGCTTCCCAGATGAGGTTATTTCTGGTACTGACGGAAGATAATTGAGCGAGAAAATAGATTATGATTAATGGAGACCCTAAGTGGTTTCCATTTTTCGTTATAAAGGATATTAAATAGGTAAGGTTAATAATCGTAATAAAAGAAGACGAAGATGATTATATACGAGCGAGATAAAAAAGAACTAATCGTCCCAGCGACATTTGCCGGAGGCGGTGATAGTGATTGCGGCCCAGCGGTTGAGAAGGCCTATGAGGAAGGCTGGAACGAGGGCTGGCAGAGCGGCTGGACTGGGGGATATGCGTCCGGCAGTAGCGAATGCAGTGGCAGTTGTAATATACAGCAGACAAAGTACATTTATGTGAATGATAGGCCCACCGCTGGTGAAGTTTTTATAGAGCCAGACGAAGGCTATGATGGTGTTTTTCAAGGAGTTGCGAACATTGATAACGCACTGGACAAGTTTTATAATGAAGGCTATGCGGCTGGGTCAGCCACCAGTTGTAATCTACAAGAAGGCAGATATTATGTACCAGTATGGCCAAATGGGTCAAGTGGAGAAGTGAATATATTACCAGACGAAGGCTATGATGGTTTTTCCAATTTCCGTATAAATGACTGGGACGGCCTATGGTCATATTATAGTGCTGGTAGTGAAAGTGTTAGGAGCCAATTTACCACATTAAATGTTAGCGGTAATGGGATATATGAGTGTTCTGGCGACGCTGCGTATAATGTTGTTAATGTTAATATAGATAGTGTTGGATTTTATATGACACTTTCCGGTACGGCCACATTTGACAGAGATATTATGTTCAGCCGAGACCAAGGTGATAAGGCCACGATACAAGTGTTTTTGGAAAGTACGAACTTAACCAGAGAATGGTTGGACGAACCATACATTTTCATTGACGGAGTGAGTTTAGCGCAGTTAAGGGATAATAATACTACCATTTCAGCCGGAACACATACAATTACCGCTGATATTAATCAGTTCGCCTCACAGCAGACCTATTTTCAGCCATTTACTGTAAATAGTGTTGTGGCCTTCACTGGGGAAAGTTCAACGCCAGATGTACATTTTGATTACAAAGTATGGTACAGCAGAGCAAGATAAAAACAAGATATTTAATTAAGATAACAAAAGATAATAAATAATTTTAAAAATAGTAGAAGAAGATGAGACAGACTATTTTGAATGAAGCGCCATTTCAAGTTTTAACCACGGCGTTCAGCATCGGCCCCAGCCAGACTGGATACGATTTGCAGATTTCCGCAGACGGAGTTAATTTTTCAACACTTTTTAGCGTACCAGCGGATACGACAAGAATGATAACTAATGTCGCCAGAGGCAGTACCTACCGCTGTCTCGGTAATGATGGGCAGATTGTCGTTAATTGGGTGAGAGATTGCAGCGACGGAGAAGGTGGCGGCGGTGGCACTGGCCCACAAGGCCCTATGGGACCACAAGGAGCGACCGGACCACAAGGCCCAGAAGGAGCACAAGGAGCACAAGGCCCAGCCGGAAGCGGTGGCACTGGTGATAACTATATTTTGAAGAGTTCGCTTGATATACCGGAGAATGCCGAAGTGGGTGATGTTTTTGCCATTAACGCAAGTGGAACGCCAGCCCAGTACGGAAGCGCATGGACTGATACCAATGAGACCACCATTAATTTGTATGATGTTCAAGCTGTTAGAGTTAGAGTAGTACAAGATGGTTATTTTGACTTCGGTTTTGACGACGCTGACTGGCATGACGGAATGCACCAGTATGTGATTAATAACGGAACCGAACTTTCTACGACTGACCAGAGTGATAGAGTTGAGGTTGTTTCTCCAACTGAGTTGAAGTTCATTAACCCATCATGGTATCCTACCAAGCATAATGGTAAAACTATGCATGTTAAGCTTGATAATGGCTATTTGTAT
>JAEEGI010008779.1_pt1 | contig 22258 bp, 16 predicted proteins | sample 8958751 | NCBI WGS metagenome assembly JAEEGI01 (sample SAMN16246545, study PRJNA631951) | gut metagenome | biome: gut microbiome; feature: rumen; material: KS-attached | host: Bos | place: Iran: Karaj | collected 2018-10 | reverse complement strand
GTCGCCCATCTGCTCCAGATGGTCGACAGAAATGGCTCCATATTTCACACCGACCTGCACACCGCCGGAGACAGCCATTTCGTTGGCGTGAATCTTCGGCCGCATCCCGTATTTGATGCCGGCCTCCAGAATGCGGGCGGTGTCCTCGACGGTAAAGAAACCCTGATCGCAGAAGACATCGATGAAATCAGCCAGACCCTCATCCGCCACTTTGGGTATCATCTCGTTGATGACCAAATTGACATAATCTTCCTGATGGCCGCGATATTCCATCGGAATGCCGTGGGCACCGAGGAAGTTCGACTTGATGGTCATGGGCGAATTCTCTTTGAGACGGCGGATTACGCGCAGAAGCTTCAGCTCGCTCTCGGTGGACAGGCCATAGCCGCTCTTAATCTCGATAGCGCCCGTGCCCATACGCATCACACCCTCGAGGCGCTGCAAGGCCATATCGTACAGTTCTTCCTCCGAGGCCGCTGCCGTCGCCTTGGCCGAGTTAAGGATACCGCCTCCCCTCTTGGCAATCTCCTCATAGCTGAGGCCACGGATTTTGTCGACAAACTCATGCTCGCGCGAGTTGGCATAGACGATGTGCGTGTGCGAGTCGCAGAAGGAGGGGAGCACCATGCGTCCCATGGCGTCGATGACTGTGTCGGCGTTCTGATCTTTAAACTCCGACATAGGACCGAAGGCGGCAAACTTGTCGTCCTCGATAATGAGGTAGGCATTCTTGATGGTTTCCATCTGTGCCATATCCTTGCCACAGACACGGAGCTTAGGCTGGCGTTCCACCTGCACCAACTCCTTGATATTTTTAATCAGTGTACGCATATTCTTGATTATTATAAGTTCCGCAATTCTTCTTTGGCATCCTCGTCACCTTGGTCGGCCGCTTTCTGAAACCAGCGCCGAGCCTCATCCCTATCTTCTGAAACTCCATCCCCTCTCTTATACTTATCTCCCAAAATATATTGAGCCCCAGAATCGCCCTGCTCGGCTGCTCTACGGCACCACTTCGCAGATTCAGCCGCATCTGGTATTACATCAATACCGTAGTAATACATGAAGCTCAAATCCATCTGAGCCCTTATACTTCCATTTTCTGCAGCCTCGCGATACAACCGGATAGCTTCAGCTTTATTTTCTGGCACATTTATTCCATTGTGGTATTTGATAGCCTCATCGCATTGTTCTTCTGCAATAATTTCCTTGTAGTTGAACTGCAAATCAAGCCATTTTCGCAAATCTCGCAGCATATTTTTTCTCTGGGAAGAATCTGTCGAGTCAATATTATTCAGCGATCCAAACTTCTGTTCAAAAATACCCCTTAACGGGGTCTTATCAAGACAGATTAGTGCAACCCGTTTTTCTTTGTCGAGAGCATATTTCAATTCTCGAACAGTCCAATCCTCTTCGTAATCAATATTGAGATGCGCCGACGAGTGCATAAAAAGCATCACATCGCACTGGTCTATCGCATTGCATATTTCTTTAAAAAACGGTGCAGAAGTTTCTATACCCTCAAGGTCAATCCAACATTTTACACCCAAAGCATTCTCAATTTCATCCTTCAACGATAATACACGTTCCTTATTTACCCTTTTATAGCTGATGAATATTCGTTCGTCCATATTATATTTTGATTAAGAATTTATAAGGCATGTAAATTCTATAAGTCAAGTTCCTGCTGGTTGCCGGAGGTTTTTATCTTGCCGAGGTGCTGGTAGGCCAACGGGGTGGCCTCGCGGCCTCGGGGGGTGCGCTGCAGGTAGCCTTCCTGTATGAGATAGGGTTCATAAACCTCTTCGACGGTGCCGGCATCTTCGCCCACGGCGGTAGCGATGTTGTTAATGCCTACCGGACCGCCACGGAATTTGTCGATGATAGTGCTGAGGATGCGGAGGTCCATTTCGTCGAGGCCGTTGCTGTCCACATTGAGGGCGCGGAGAGCATAGCGGGCAATATCCAGCGTGATGGTGCCGTCGCCTTTGACCTGTGCAAAGTCGCGGACGCGGCGCAAAAGCAAGTTGGCTATGCGGGGAGTGCCGCGGCTGCGGCGGGCAATCTCGAAAGCGGATTCGGAGGTTATCTTCACCTGCAACAGTCCCGCAGAGCGGTTGACGATGGTGGCCAGCGTCTCGGCGTCGTAGTATTGCAGGCGGCAGTTGATGCCGAAGCGGGCACGCAGTGGTGCCGTCAGCATGCCGGAACGGGTGGTGGCACCGATAAGCGTGAAGGGCTTGAGGTTGAGCTGCACGCTACGGGCGGCAGGGCCGGACTCGATAAGGATGTCTATCTTGTAGTCCTCCATGGCGGAATAAAGGTACTCCTCCACCACAGGCGATAGGCGATGTATTTCGTCTATGAAAAGGACATCGTTGGCTTCGAGCGAAGTGAGCATGCCGGCCAGGTCGCCGGGCTTGTCCAGCACCGGGCCGGAGGTCATCTTGATATTCACCCCCAGCTCGTTTGCAATGATGTAGGAGAGGGTAGTCTTGCCAAGGCCGGGAGGTCCGAAAAAGAGCACGTGGTCGAGAGGTTCACCACGCTGTTTTGCCGCCCCCACAAAGATGCGGAGGTTGTCGAGCACCTGTTTCTGCCCTGCGAAGCTGTTGAAGCCCTTGGGGCGCAAAGCGCGCTCTACCTCGCGTTCCTGCACGGTCTGGCTGTGGCCGGTAGCATCTAAATTGGTGTTCATTACTGTGTACCTTTTGAATGTGCAAAGATACAAAAAAAACGGCACATAGATATTTTTTCTGCCCGACACAATAATAAAAGAGCACTTAATACGTTATGGCCGTATATATAAAATAATGTAATAACATGAGATCAATAATTGTAGGAACAGACTTTTCCAAAGGGTCACTCGTGGCTTTGGAACTGGCGACCGACATCGCCAACAAAATCCATTGTGACATAAAAATAGTATGGGCCAAGCGTGAGAAACTGTTGATGGACGAAGAACAGCAGACGGTGATGACCCTGCTTGCCGAAGACAAGCTGAAACAGATTTGCGAAGAGTATCAGCCCCGAATGAAGACCGGCAAAATACGCTGGGATATCTGTTCCGGCCGTGTGGCGGCAGTGATAGCCCGCGAAGCCCGCCACGAGAATGCCCCCATGATAGTTATCGGTACCAACGGTGCCTCGGGATTCGAGAAATACTGGATGGGCAGTACCGCTGTGCGCATCGTACAGGAATCCCCAGTCCCTGTATTGACCATCCGCGAAGGCTTTAACTTCCATAAAGAGCTGGAACGCATTGTAGTCCCCATCCGTGTCAACGTCAACTCGCGCCAGAAGGTGCCCCCTGCAGCGACAATGGCCAAGATGTTCGGCTCCGAAATCCATATTTTGGGGCTGCAGGAGTCGGTGGAAGAGGCAGCACAACTGCGTGCCTACATGGTGCAGACCGCTGAATTTCTGGACCACGAGGGTGTACGCCATGTGGCCACGGTGCATAAATACTCCAACTACAGCGATGCCGTGTTGGGCTATGCCGAGAGTATCAATGCCGACTTGGTGGTAATCAACACCGAGCAGGACCGCATCATCTCGCAGCTGTTCCTCGGCACCAATGCCCAGCAGATAGTGCATAACTCGCAGCTGCCGGTGCTGTGTGTCCATCCCGCCGATATTTTCACCCTCTCCAAGTCATGAGCAGGGTGGTGATTGTGGGTGCTGGAGCTGCGGGCATGATGGCCGCAGTGGCAGCCGCCGAACAGGGGGCGGAAGTGGTATTGGTGGAGAAGATGGACCAGGCCGGGCGCAAACTGCGCATCACCGGCAAGGGCCGATGCAACATCACCAATACTGCTCCGTTGAAAGATTTCATCACCCACATAGGACCCGACAGCCGTTGGGTTCGCAACTGCTTTGCCCAAATGTTCAACACGCAGCTGATGGCGTTCTTCGAGCAGCGGAATGTGCCGCTGGTTGAGGAACGCGGCAACAGGGTGTATCCCCGAAGCGGCAAATCGCTGGACATATTCCTTGCATTAATCAACGACCTTGAAGCCCGCCCGAATGTGGAGATACGGAAAAACTGCGCTGTGAAGAGTCTGACCGAGGACCGGCACGGTGTCCGCCTGCAGGACGGCTCTACCGTCCGCGGTGATGCGGTGATTATCGCCACAGGAGGCCTCTCCTACCCCACCACGGGTTCAACCGGTATTGGATACCGTCTGGCCGAGGAGGCGGGGCACACGGTGGTACCGCAGGTGCCGTCGCTGGTGTCGCTGGTGTGCCAGGAGAAGATTCCACAGGAGCTGGTGGGGTTTGTATTAAAGAATGTGGGGCTAACCATCACCCGTCCCGCTGCGGGAGGGAAGAAGTTGTACGACGGTTTCGGCGAGATGACATTCGCCGACAATGGGCTTGACGGGCCTTTGGTTCTTTCCGCCAGCCGCCAAGTGAGCCGTCTGCTGAACAACGGCGAAATCCTTACCGCCCATATCGACCTGAAACCCGCCTTGACATCTGAGACCCTGGACCACCGCCTCATCAACGATTTGAACGGAAGCGGTACACGCCTGTTCCATGACGCCTTGCGCATGTGGCTGCCCGCCGAACTGATACAACTGGCCTTGGACCGTCTGCACATCGAATACTACAAAAGGCTGCACCAAATCAACAGCGGGGAACGCCACCGCCTGCTGCACTTTTTGAAGGACGTGGAATTCACCTTGACGGGGACAGGCGACTACAATACAGCCGTGGTCACCCAGGGAGGTGTGAACCTGAAGGAAATCAACCCCAAGACGATGGAGTCGCGACGGGTTCCCGGCTTGTACTTTGCTGGCGAGGTACTGGACTTGGATGCCGACACGGGCGGTTACAACCTGCAGATAGCCTTTAGCACCGGCTATGCCGCAGGCCGCGCAGCCGCCGCATTAACGGAATAAATCCCCACAGCAATACAATAATATTTCAACCTATACGTCATAGGAATTGAAAAATATTCTAACGCATAGGTTAACCCCAAATCGGTCATAAGGAAACCGCTGCAGAATCGTGCTATGCACGGGGATAATCCCTGCCCCGTACCTTCCCGCCCTGCGCCATAGAGCGGCAACGTTTTCCCCTCGCTACGGAGAGGGGTCGTTCAATCCTGCATCGTTATAGCTTCGTTATAGCATCGTTACTCGACATGATAACGGAAAACAAGCCGAGAAGCAGGCAACATCGAGCCGGGATTGAACGGCCCAAGTGGGTCGTGCGCGCCGTCCGCTGAGTACCGTTATCCCGATTGATAAGTCGGCTAACGACCGATTTGGGTTCAATGAGGAAGAGAAACTATTGGAAAACTTTTGCGCCATTCACCTGCTACGGAGATGAGTGAATATTGCTTACAGACAGTCAACTCTGATTATCTAATCGAACTAGTTGGACAGCTCGACCGCAAACTTGATTAAGGCTATTCACTGTTTCGTGTTTGTAGCTGAAATTACCCTTTATACTCCTCCACAGCGATGGTGGCCGTCTCCCATGCCTCCATCTGGACATCGAGTCTGTCTTTCAGTGATTGGTACTCGGCATAGAAGTCTGCATCCTGGGCATTGCCCGAAGCCAATACCGATTCCTTCTCGGCAATCTGTGCCTCAAGAGCCTCTATCTCTTTCTCTATCTTCTCCACGGCACTGCGCAACTTACGCAACTCGCGCTCACGGTTTTTTGTTTCCTCATAGGCATGCTTGCCAGCACTGGATTTGACAGGCGGAGCGACGACAGCGGCTGCAGTCCTTTTCTCCTGCGCCTCTTTGCTCTCAAGAAACTCGAAGATGTCTCCCCGGAACTCGTGAACTCCACCATCGCGAAACTCATAGAGCGAGTCGGTCAGTCCCTGGAGAAAATCGCGGTCATGGGACACCACGATAAGCGTACCGGTGTACTGCAGGAGCGCATTCTTGAGGATGTCCTTTGAGTCCATATCAAGATGGTTTGTGGGCTCGTCGAGCACCAGCAGATTGGAGGGTGTGAGCAGTAGTTTTGCCAAAGCCAGCCGGGCTTTCTCTCCACCCGAAAGCACTTTGACCTTCTTCTCACAGTCCTCGCTGTCGAATAGAAAACTGCCGAGGATATTGCGGATTTTGGGACGAATATCACCTGTGGCGATGTCGTCGATCGTCTGGAAGACGGTTTTCTCGCCGTTAAGCATGGCCGCTTGGTTCTGAGCATAGTAGCCCACCTGCACCTGCGCACCGAGACGGAAACTGCCTGTGTAGTCGTTTATCTCGCCTACGATAATTTTGGCCATGGTCGACTTGCCCTCACCGTTGCGGCCAACAAAGGCCACTTTCTTCCCCGACGTGAGGAGGAAGTCAACCCCGTCGAACACCTGAAGGTCGGCATAGGCCTTACCCAGTCCCTGCGCCTCGATGACTATCTTGCCGCTATGCGGAGCGGGGGGAAAACGGAAGTGTATACTCTCGGTGCTCACCTCGTCAATCTTCACCATCTCCATTTTGTCCAACATCTTGATACGCGACTGCACTTGCTTGGACTTGGTGGCCTTGTAGCGGAACCGCTCGATGAAGGCCTCGATTTGTGCCACCTGCCGCTGCTGGGCAGTAAGCTGTGCCATCTGCGACGCGCGGCGTTCCTGCATCTGTATCACGTACTCGGAATAGGGGCATTTGTAGTCATAGATGCGGCCAGCGGTGATTTCGATGGTGCGGGTAGTGATGTTGTCGAGAAAGGTGCGGTCGTGGGAGACCAGCACCACAGCCCCCGGATAGTTGGTGAGGAAATTCTCCAACCACTGGATGGAGACGATATCAAGGTGGTTGGTAGGCTCGTCGAGCAGCAGGAAGTCGGGCCTTTGCAAAAGGAGCTTGGCCAGTTCGACACGCATCTGCCACCCTCCGCTGAACTCGGCAACCAGCCGCTTAAAATCGTCATGACGGAAACCCAATCCCAGCAGCACTTTCTCGGTCTGCTCCTGACGGCTGCCGCCACCAAGCATGGAAATCTGTTCGGTGACCTCGTTGTGGCGGTTCAACAAGCGGGTGTAGTCGGGGCTTTCATAGTCAGTGCGGTTGGCAATCTCGTCGGTGAGGCGTTGCTGCAGGGAGGTCAGCTCGTCGATATGGCTGAAAGCCGTCATAGCTTCATCGATGACTGTGCGGGTGGAATCCGGAACCATCTCCTGTGGCAGGTACCCCACAGTCTGCCCCGAGGCTATCACCAGCGTACCCGTCTCGGGCTGCTGCCAGCCGCAGAGGATTTTCAGAAGCGTGGACTTTCCGGCGCCGTTTTTCCCCACCAAACCGATACGGTCGTGGTCGGCAATGTTGAAAGTGACATTCTCGAATAGGTTGGTACCAGTGAACTGGACCGAAAGATTATTGATTGCAAGCATTGGTAGTTTACAAAGTTTGCAGACATGCCCCTGCTGCTATGGAGCCAATGACAACAAGGAATGTCTATTCATAAAAAAAGGGTTGCCGTCAGGGAAGGCAACCCTTATTGTAGATTATTTGCCGGACTGGTGAGCCTCAGCAAGAAGCATTACTGAAGGTCGAAGTTGACAGGCAGGTTGAACTGTGTACGAACAGCTTTACCACGCTGTTTGCCGGGTTTCCATTTGGGCATCATCTTCACGACACGCACAGCCTCGTTGCCGCAACCGCCGCCGATGTCACGCAGAATCTTTACCTGACCTACGCGGCCGTCCTTCTCAACAACGAACGAGACGAACACCTTACCTGTGATGTTGTTCTCTTTGGCGAGTTGGGGGTACTTGATATTGTCGGCGATGAACTTGGAAAGTGCATCCAGACCACCGGGGAACTCGGGATCTTCCTCAACAACCAGGAAGACCTCTTCTTCAACTTCCTCAACCTCTTCTTTCACTTCAACGCGGGTGAACTCCAAAGCCTCGTCAGCCTTCGATTCAGCGTTGATGATACCTACCTCGTGGATGTCCTCAGCATCGTTTTCCACAACGTTGAGTTCGGTAGCCACGACTTCAGGCTCTTCGGGAGGAGGTGGTGGAGGCGTATCCTCCGATGTTTGGATAATGTCGGCGTCAATCTCAACATCAGCGGTACGGGTGCTCACTTCTTTCACCTCTTTATCGTACGACTTGATGTTGAAAGCGACCAGCGCAGCAGCCAAAATGACCGCCAAACCGATTTCAAGAAACAGACCTCTGCGATTTTCGAGGTCAGCCCTGGGGGTTTTCTTTGCTTCCATATTATTGATGTTTAAATTATTATTGCACTTTTTTGGGGTTTTCCACCCCTCTTTTTTCAACCGCTAAATTAGCAAATTTTCTTGAATTATCAACAATTCGATGTAAAAAAAAAGAAAAAAAAGGGTTTTTTAACACTCCGCCCATACCCCGACAGAGCCTGTTCGGTTCTCACACCAAGCGTGGTCACCTCCATGCAGGGGAGAAAGGACAGTTGTATTTGCCGATGCACGTCCGTTAACGCGACCGAAGGAATTGAGTTTATTCTAAAAAAAAAGTGTATCTTTGCATTTTGTTATGGACAGCAGCCGTTTCATCATCTGCCGTGCTTCTGCCGGCTCGGGCAAGACGTACACACTGGTACGCCAGTATCTTCTGTTGGCCTTCTCGGCCAGAGAGGAGGAACTATCTTCACGGTTTAAAAGGATTCTCGCCATTACCTTCACAAACAAAGCGGCCAACGAGATGAAGGAGCGCATACTGCGCGAACTGGACAACATGTCTGCCGCTGGCACCGGCACCCCCATGGGCAACGACATCGCCAAAACATTACATCTCGACAGCAATACCCTGCAACGCTATGCCACTGCTGTCCTACAGGGCGTGCTTCACAACTATTCCGATTTTGCCGTTTGCACCATCGACAGCTTCATGCACCGCATTGTCCGCACCTTTGCTCACGACCTCGGGCTGCCACTCAACTTCGATGTCCAGATAGACAATGACGACTTGATACAAAACGCCGTGGACGACCTGATGAGTCTGGCAGGCACCGACGGGCAGGACGAGTTGACGGAGGTTCTATGCGACTTTGCCGAGAGCAGGATGACTGATGGCAAGAATTACATGATAGAACAGGAACTGTCAGACCTGGCGCAAGAACTATTCAAGGAGCAGACCCCCCAATACCTGAGTCTGCTGAAAGACATCGACAGCCCCCAGTTCAGGGAGAGACAGCGCCGCATGGCCACCGACAACAGAGCCTATGAACAGCAGTTGCGTGCATTAGGGCAAGAGGGGGTCGACCTCTATACTTCAGCAGGGCTGTCCGACACCGATTTCTACCACGGTGCCACTGGAGCAGGTACCTTCTTCCGCAAGCTTGCCAACGGTGTGGCGACCCAGCCCAACAGTTATGTGCTAGCCTATCTGGAGGGAGACAAACTGGGCAGTGCCAAATGCTCCGCCGCCGTGAGCGATCGGCTGGCATCAGTGAAGCCACAGCTGCACGACCTTTTCGAGCGCATCCAGCAATTCCGCTCCACCGAAGGAGTCCTGTACAACACCCGCAAGCTACTGATGAAGAACATCTATTCCCTTGCACTCCTCAACAAACTGAATCAGCTGGTTGGAGAATACTCCAAAGAAAACGAGATAGTTCATATCTCTGAGTTCAACCAACGCATCGCCGAGGTAGTACAGGACGAACCCGCCCCCTTCATCTACGAACGCATCGGCAACCGCTATACCAACTATCTGATAGACGAATTCCAGGACACTTCACGACTCCAATGGCAGAACCTCGTCCCCCTCTTGGAGAACGGCGTGGGTGCCGGACACACCTCGCTGGTAGTTGGCGACGGCAAACAAGCCATCTATCGCTTCCGCCAAGGTGACGTAGGACAGTTTGTGTCCCTTCCCAAAGTCGACAACCCCGTGCATGGCCGCCTGCTCGAACAGCCCGGCATCAGCACCGTGGAACAGCTTGGACGCAACTTCCGCTCCGCACGGGAAATCGTGGAGTTCAACAACTGTTTCTTCGAGTGGGCCATCCGCCAACGCTATGCCGACAACCCCGAATTACACAATATTTATATAGGCGATGGCCCTCGGCCCTCGCTGATACAGGAACCTGTGAAAGAAGGCGGATACATCCAAGCCGGATTCTGGGAGGCCGAAGACGACAACTCCCAACTATGGGAACAGATGGTAAAAGACATCCACACATTAACCGATACGCTGGGCTATAAACTCAGCGACATCACCGTGCTGGCACGCTACAACCGCATCCTTGCCGACATCACCGCTCATTTCACCCAGCAGGGCATCGCCGTAGTGTCCAACGAGTCATTCCTCCTCTCCCAAAGCCCCACAGTGATGATGATGCGTAGTATTCTTCAGTACCTGATTGACCCTACCGACCGTGTAGCCGCCGCTCAGGTAATTCTATACCTCAACCACTTAGGCAAGACCGACATACAGCTGGACGCAACATTCATCAACGACCGCCAACCCATCAACCTCGACAGCCTCCTGGCCAATCACGGGCTGACACTGAACAGCAACCGTCTGCGGTCGCTGGGGCTTTACGACTGCTGCGAAGAGATGCTGCGGATGCTCCAGCTGGAAGACTGCGAAACAGCCTACACCGCCACATTCCTCAACGTGGTGGCAAAGTACGCCACCACCCACCGCCACGACCTGACCGAATTCATCCAATGGTTCGACGAACAGAAAGACCGTCTGTCCACCAACACCGCCGCCGACATAAACGCCATCCGCTTGATGTCCATACACAAAGCAAAAGGTCTCGAAGCCCCCATCGTGCTATACCCCGTCTTGAACGAACGCGACAGACTGGACTCCATCTGGGTGCAGACCCCGGCCACCGACGCCGTGCCGCTGCCCGTGGGACTTGTCCACCCCACCAAAGGAGAACCCACCCTCTTCGACCAGCAATACGACGAGGAACGCCGCAAAACAGATATGGATAATCTGAACGTGCTTTATGTAGCACTCACACGACCCAAGGAAAAGCTCTTCCTATACTGCCACAAGCCTAAGAAATCCGGCACCACAGCCTACACTTCTCTGCTATCGGACTATCTTGACACCCGCGAGGACACCTACGAAGTGCGTCCCGATGTACGTGCCATCGGCACGAATAATCCAAAGCATATAGCCAAAGAGGCAGACAGTCCCATTAGCACTATTCAACTGCATACCACCATCTTCCCCGACTGGACAGACCGCATTGCCATCGCCGAGCAGTCCACCGCCTCAAGACCTACCGACAACGATGCCATCCGCCGCGGAAACCAGGTCCACGAGATTCTGTCGCACATCGCATCCATCGATGATGTCGATAACGCCATCGACAGTTATGCCACTCACAAACAGCTCGACGACGAGACCGTGAACGCCCTTCGCCGAACGCTCTCCGCCATGATGCAACAACCCAAAGTGGCACGATTCTTCAATCCCGTGCACACCGCAAAAAACGAATGTGACATCGCATGGCAGGGCAACGTGATCCGCCCCGACCGTATCGTCTATACTCCCGAAGCCGTATACGTCATCGATTTCAAGACAGGCCAGCCCAGTGCCGACCATACCATCCAAGTGCTGCACTACTGCGATGCCCTCCTCGCCATGGGCAACCCCACCGTGCGGGGATACCTCCTCTATATCCATCCCGACCACTGCCAAGTGCTCCCCTGCGAATAGCCCCCGGCAGCGTCCTCCCCTTCCAGCAAACAGCTGAACTTTTACCGGCTAGCAATCACCCCTTCACCCGTTTCTTGGACAGCAAAGTTGCGATTATTTTTTGCTATATCGAAAAATAATCGTAACTTTGTTTGCTTAATTGTTGATAATAGAAAGACACAAGACTATGGAAGACAATAAATTATTCAGCGAATTCCCTCCAGTCCCGACCGAAAAATGGGAAGAGGTCATCAATAAAGACCTCAAGGGCGCCGATTACGAAAAGAAACTGGTATGGAAGACCATCGAAGGTTTTAAGGTGAAACCCTACTACCGCGCCGAAGACCTCGAAAATCTGGAATACCTGGAAAGCAACCCCGACCAGGCTCCCTTCACCCGTGGCAAACATGCCGACAACAATGTATGGGACATCCGCCAAGACATCAAGGCCGACACACTCGAGGCTGCTAATGCCCTGGCTCTCGAAGCCCTCAACCGCGGTGCCAATTCGTTAGGGCTCTGCGCCTGCAAAGTCGAAAACGTAGAGCAGATGCGCACCCTGCTGAAAGATATCCATCCCGAAGCCTGCAAAATCAACTTCACTTGCAGCAAGGATTACCTCCACACGCTCAAACTCTTCCTCCAAGTGGTGGAAGAAGGCGGCTACGACCCCGCCAAAGTCTATGGCAGCTGCAACTTCGACATCTATGGCCGCGCACTCCTCCATGGCGACTATCGCAACGGCGAGCAGGGCGACTACCAAGAAGCCGTCGAGCTGGTTCGTTTTGCCAAAGAGCACCTGCCCAACTTCCGCGTCCTTGCCGTTAACGGACGTTACATCCATAACGCAGGCTCCAGCATCGTGCAAGAGCTGGGCTTCACCCTTGCCTCCGCCAACGACCTCGTGGCCCACCTCACCGACTGCGGCCTCACCGTCGAGGAAGTGGCTAAGAACCTCGTCTTCAATTTCGCCACAGGCAGCACCTATTTCATGGAGATTGCCAAGATACGTGCCGCCCGCATGTTGTGGAGCAAAATAATGGAGCAATACAAACCCCAGTGCGACTGCTGCCTCAAGGTATTCATCAATGCCACCAGCTCGCTTTGGAACAAGTCCATCTTCGACCCCTACGTCAACATGCTCCGCACCACCACCGAGACCATGTCCGCCGCCATTGCCGGTGCCGACAGCATCACCACCAACCCCTTCGACATCGCCTTCAAAGAGTCCGATAGTTTCGGCTATCGCATTGGCCGCAACCAGCAGCTCCTCCTCAAAGAAGAGAGCTACATGGACAAGATTGTCGACCCCGCTGCCGGCAGCTACTATATCGAAAACCTCACCGACAGCATCGCCCAATACGCTTGGCAGCTCTTCCTCGCCGTCGAGGAACAGGGCGGTTTTGCCAAAGCCATTGCCAACGGCTACGTGCAGGCCGAGGTGGAGAAAACCGCCGCTCAGCGCGACATGGACATCGCCACCCGCAAAACCACCATTCTGGGCACCAACCAGTATCCCAACCTCCTCGAGAAGATGGGCGACAAGATAACCAAGGACACCCGTTGCTGCCCCAAATGCAGCTGCTCCGCCGCCGACGCCCCCATCAAGCCCCTCCGCCAGTACCGTGGTGCCGAGGCTTTCGAGAAACTGCGCCTCGCCACCGAGCACAGCGGCATCCGTCCCAAAGTATTCCTCCTCACCTACGGCAACCTCGCCATGCGCAAGGCACGCTCTGGTTTCGCCACCAACTTCTTCGGTGTGGCCGGATACGAGATTATCGACAATCCCGGATTCAAGTCTGCTGAAGAAGGCGTCAAAGCCGCCCTCGAGGCCAAGGCCGACATCGTGGTCCTCTGCTCCAGCGACGACGAGTATGCCGAAATCACCGAAGCCGCCTGCCAAGGTCTCAAAGGCAAGGTAAAGAGCATCGTGCTCGCCGGCTTCCCCAAAGACATGGTCGACACCTACAAAGGCTACGGCATCGACGAATTCATCCACGTCAAGACCAACGTCCTTGAGTGCCTCACCAAGTTCCAACAAATATTCGGCATCGGGCAAGAGTGAAATCAGTGCCAAAACTTGACAGGTACATCCTGCTGAAGTACCTGAAGACCTTCCTCATGGCGATGGCGCTCATCATAGTCATCGTCATCACATTCGATGTATCGGAAAAACTCGACGACTTCCTCGGCGGCCATGCGCCGCTGGGGGAGATTGTTTATCGCTACTACCTCAACTTCATCCCCGGCTTCGTCAACCTCTACAGTCCGCTCTTCATCTTCATCAGCGTCATCTTTTTCACCTCCAAGATGGCCGGCAACACCGAAATCATCGCCATCCTCGGCAGCGGCATCAGCTACCGGCGCCTCATGCGGCCCTACTTCTACGGCTCGGCCATCGTGGCGCTGGTCGTGCTTGTCTTCGGCAACTTCGTCATCCCCGTCAACAACCGGAGCCTCGCCCAATTCGAAGGCGACTACATCCACACTCGCAAGCAGAACTACTTCAGCAACATCCACTTCCAAGCCAAGCATGGCACACAGATATATGCCGAGAGCTTCGACGCCCAGACCCTTCGCGTCAACCAGTTCCACCGCGACGTTTACGACGACCAATACCAGCTGGTAGACCGCATCTCCTGCTCCAGCATTCAGTACGACACCCTCACCGGCAAATGGGACTGCCTCGACTTTGTACACCGCACCATCGACGGCAACCGCGAACACCTTTCTCGCAGCGGGCAGTCGCAACGCAACCTAGGCATCACCCCCGACGACTTCAACTGGGCCGACGACGACATCACCACCATGAACTCCGTGGAACTCTACCACTATATCGTCCGCGAAAAAATGAGGGGCTCTACCACCGTCGTGGCCGCTAAAATCGAGCTTTACCAACGCCTCCTCAACCCCCTTGCCATCATCGTCATGACCTTCATCGGCCTCGGTGTCTCCAGCCGCAAAACCCGCGGCGGCATCGGTGTCCACCTTGCCGTGGGCATCACGCTAGCCTTCGGTTTCATCGTCTTCATGAAAGTATCCACCGTCTACGCCATCTTCGGCACCCTCAACCCCTTTATCGCCGTACTCTTGCCACAGGCCTTCTTCGGTGTCATCGCCGCCATTATGATTCACACCGCACCAAAATAAACAAATTTAAAGACTAGGAAGGCTAGTACCACTAGTTAAAACCAAAACAATATGACCATCAAAGAGATAGAACAAACCATCATCGACGAGTTCGCCTGCTTCGACGAATGGCTCGACAAATACGCCTACATCATCGACCTCGGCAAGCAATGCCCCGTCATCGACGAAAAGGACAAAACCGAGAGCAACCTCATCAAAGGGTGCCAAAGCCGTGTATGGCTGAGCTGCGAACACCGCGACGGCCGCCTATGGTTCCGTGCCGACAGCGATGCCGTCATCACCAAAGGCATCATCACACTCCTCATTCGTGCCCTCGACGGCCAGACCCCACAGGACATCCTTGCCGCCGACCTCGCCTTCATCGACCAGATTGGCCTCAAAGAGCACCTCTCCCCTACCCGCTCCAACGGCCTCACTTCCATGGTAAAGCAGATGAAGCTCTATGCCCTCGCCTTCTCACAGAAACAATCCTAACACCCCATATCCCATGCAACCCACCAAAGAAACCCTCCGCGACGCCATCGTCAACTGTCTGCGCAACATCTACGACCCCGAGATCCCAGTCAACATCTACGACCTCGGCCTCATCTACAAGATAGACATCGACGACGACTTCAACGTCAAAATACTCATGACCATGACGGCCCCCGACTGTCCCGAGGCCGAATACATGTTCCAAGAGGTCAAGCAGATGGTAGGTTACATCCAAGGTATCAAATCCGTCGATGTCGACCTCACCTTCGACCCGCCTTGGGACTTCAACAACCTCAGCGACGAGGTGAAACTCGAGCTCGGCCTTATGTAACCCTATCCCCTTTATCAAATACATCCCAACTATCCCCATGACCCTCCAAGCTCTGTTCAGCCGCGCCCACCGGCGCTTCCTCCGCCGGGAAGCCCCTGCCCGCAGCACTTCGCTCAGCGGCATGGCCTGGCAGCGCTTCCGCCGCAACGGGCTCTCCGTGGCCAGCCTTGTGGTCATAGGCCTTTTCACCCTTACCGCCCTGCTGGGCTACCTCATCACCCCCGACCCCACCCCCTACTGCAACCAGCAGTACCTCGAGCTGGCCACCCTCAAGCCATTTTCGCGCATACAGTTCACCTACGTCGACGACGGCCAGCCCCCCGTGCAGCAGTCCTGGCTGCGCACCATGCTCAGCGGTCGCCCACTCGATGCCACCGCCATACCCACCTACAGCGTCACACCCGTAGGCGATAGTGTCGACATCGAAGCCTACACCGGCTCCGTGCCCAACAACGGCCCTGTACGCCGCGTGGCAGCCTCACAGATAGTGCAGCAACGCACACGCACCTTTCCCTTCGGCACCGACGGCTACGGCCGCGACGTGCTCAGCATGATAGTCATCGGCAGCCGTGTCAGCCTCTCGGTTGGCTTTATCGCCGTACTCATCGCCCTGCTCATCGGCATCACCCTCGGCGCCCTGGCAGCTTACTACGGAGGCTGGGTAGACAATCTCATCACCTGGTTCATCAACGTCGTGTGGTCCATCCCCACGGTGCTGCTGGTCATCGCCATCACCTTTGCACTGGGCAAAGGATTCTGGCAGGTGTTCATCGCCGTCGGTCTCACCATGTGGGTCGACATCGCCCGTGTAGTGCGCGGACAAGTCTACAGCATCAAGGAGAAAGAATACGTCGAGGCCGCCCGCGCCCTCGGCATCAGTCCCTTCCGCACCATCTTCCGCCACATACTGCCCAACATATCAGGTGCCGTCATCGTCGTAGCCGCCGCCAACTTCGCCAGCGCCATCCTCCTCGAGGCCGGCCTCAGTTTCCTCGGCATCGGTGTGCAGCCCCCCATGCCCTCGTGGGGCTCCATGGTCAAAGAGAACTACAGCTACATCCTGCTCGACAGTGCCTACCTTCCCCTCCTGCCCGGCGCAGCCATCATGCTCCTCGTACTGGCGTTCATGCTCCTTGGCAACGGCATCCGCGACGCCCTCGACATCAAAACATGACCGCACATCCATTTTTCCATGCCCTATAATCACCCCTGCCATGATGGCAACAGATAAAACTATGACAAAAAAAAGCAAAGAAGAAGCCATCCATCATCGGACCATCATATTTATTGAATTCTAAAAAAACATAAAAAAGACAAAAAAAAAATCTATTCAAAAAAAAAATTGTATTTTTGCAATTTGAATAGTAAAAGAACATATTAACAAATCACATTATAAACAATTTAAAATCAACACAGAAATGAAGAACATTTTCAAACTGTTTAGCCTGATGCTGGTTGCAGGTACCGTAATGGTCAGCTGCGACAAAACCCCCAACACACCCACTCATCAGACCCCCAAGTACACCATCACCGTTAATGCCAACAACGATGCTTATGGTACAGTGACTGGCGGCGGCGTTTACGACTCTGCTGCTACCGCTACCCTCACCGCCACCGCTAACGAGGGTTACAAATTCGTCAACTGGGCTGATGGCAATGCCAACAATCCCCGCATTGTGACCGTTACCAGCAATGCCACCTACACCGCCAACTTCGAGGAAATCTCCGGTGTAAATGTTACTTTCGGCACTGCATCATGGGCTGCCCAGTATGTTAACGGCACTTATGCCAACAACACAGTGAACGTTGCCGCCGCTCAAACCAGTGCCAATGCCTATCCTATCATCAACCTCTTCCTCACCTGGGGCCAAAACACCCCCACCACCGGCACCTATACCGACTACCCCTCAATGGAGGCCGATGGCGATGGTAACGTAAGCATCAGTTTTGCACAAGAGTGTGCTTATTTATGGTATTATGAAAACGGCTCTTGGGATTTACAAGGCCGGAATGGAGTTATCCAAACCGGCGACTGGTGGGCCAAAAATCTGACCGTTAATGTCACTGGTATCGACCTCACTGCCATGACCTTCGATGCTGTTGTCAACGCTGCTATGGCACACGTCACTGAAATGGTTAACGAAAATAATCAATTAACCACTCTCGATTTCAACTCTGTAACTTCCAAAGACCTCACTGCCACCTACACCAAAGTGGGTCTTAGTGCCAGCAAAGGCAACCATAAAGCCGCCATGTCCGCTACTATCATGATGAAATAACCAACACAAAAAACATATCCTATCATGAAAAAGGCTGTTAAGTTATTATCATTGGCAGTGGTTGTGGCTGGTCTTACCGTTGCTTGCAACAATAACACTCCCGCCGAGGAGGTGATTGACACCATGCCTGTTATCGACACCACTCCCGTTGAAGTAGTCGTTGACACCACTCCTGTCATCGATACCCCTGTTGTGGCTCCCGAACCCGCCAAAAAGGCTACCCCCAAGAAAAAGGCTGTAAAAAAAGAAGAGCCTAAAACTGCGGTTCAAGTCGATGCCAGCAAAATGAACGTAAAGACTGCCGGCACATCCATCACCATCAACAAGCAAGGCGGTGCAACCGTCAACACTAAGAATGGTGAAGCGAAAGTGGATGCCAGCAAAATGAATGCCAAAACCAATAGCGGTTCCGCCACTATCGGCGGCGGTGGTATCACCATTAAAACCAACTAATTTTTTGGCAACTAAACAAAAGGAGTTTGGGCAAAAACCCAAACTCCTTTTTCTTTAAATGTCATTCCAAAATTAACCAATTAGAACATTTTTATGAAATATAGATTTACATTCGTAGCCTTGTCATCAATACTGTTTTTTTTCTCCTGCAATCATGACCGGAAGGAAATACACGATGTAGCCATGGGTTATCTCAATGCCACTGGGAACTATCTTGTAGACGAAGCCATTCCCTTTGCAACAAAAGAGACTCGAGAAGTCACCATCCCTTTTATGCGTGACAAACTCATGCCACTTGTCGATTCGGCCTATATTGCCTCCGACACTCCAGCAAATTTCGTCATCGACAGCATTACGGTGGAGACAGATACCGCGTGGGTATATTATACCAAGACCACCCCTATTAAGAATTTCTCCGACTGCATTCAAGTAATTAAAGAGAATGGCGACTGGCTAGTAAATGTAATACTTGACCTCCCGGAGATGCTGTCTACCCCCGACACCATCACCCTCCAGGTTGCTCCCGATGCTAAACTACAGAAAAACGAGAATTAAGCAATCCTATTCCGTTGAGAGCTCTTCCAGCTGGCGGTCGAAACGTGCAAGAACGGTATCGTGGATACGTTGATAGATTTGGGGATGGCGGGTGTACCAGTCAATGCTCCGCTCAAAATCCTCTCGGGTGAGGCTGTAGCTGGCCAGTAGACTGTCGTAAGAGGCCAACATTTCGGGATACAGGGTGTCGTATTGGAAACTTGTCTCTATGCCATAAAATCCCTCCAAAAGATAGGCCTCCTGAAGGAATTCGGCCATCTTTTCTTCACCCATGACATCGGAAGGCTGCTGGTCGCTACGGCAGCCCGAAGCAAGCACAGCAACAGCAAAAAGTGCTGCCAATAGTGTATATCTCAGTTGATTCATGCTATACAGTGTTGTACCAATTGATTTGCAAAAATACATTTTTTTGTCTTCACGGCAAAAAAATATTTGCCATGTCGCAAAAAGTTCGTATCTTTGCAAACGATTTCAAGCCCCTCGGGAGGCTGAAAAAACGAAACAAGGGAGTATAGCTCAGTCGGTTCAGAGCATCTGCCTTACAAGCAGAGGGTCATTGGTTCGAATCCAATTACTCCCACAAGCCAAACAGCAGGAGGGTCCTTCTGCTGTTTTTTTATACATACAAGGGCTACAGCAACTGCACAACAAAGAAAAATCATAAATAACGTTAAAAAATTGCAGCAATTTGGACCTTGTGTGTCATAAGGGCAGAAAAAATAAAAACTAAATATCATGAAAACACATCTTCTCACTACTAAAATTGGAAGGACACTGTTGATGGTCCCGTTTGTGTTATTGTGTAATTTCTCCAATGCACAGGGTGTCAGCTATTGTAAAGGGCTGAAGAACCCCACCTCATTTGTAATCGCAAGCGCTGGCAACAATGCCAACGCCCTATGGTATGGCTACACAGGGAGCAAGGACAACTATACGAGTACATGCAACGACTGGGGTATGCGTCAGTGGGGAACAGTTATCCCCGCTTCGCAGTTGGCAACAACATCATCCGGCAGCAGTTGTACAAACGGCAATTCGGTCAACATCAACGGCCAGTCGGACTACATGAATCGATTCGTTATCAAAGGTTCCGGCACCGACCCCCTCACCTATAACCATCTGTCATACCTCCCACCAGACTCGTCATACACCAGTTCTATCCGTTTGGGCAACAACTGCGGAGGCACACACGAAGCCGAAATGCTCTGCTACGAATTTGATGTCGTTCCGCAGAACGCCTTGATATTTATCTGGTATGCCCTTTCTCTCCAGAACGGGCAGCACTCCGTATCCGAGAATCCCGAGTTCGCCATACAAATTGAGCGCCAAAACGTCCTCTCGGGCACTTGGCAATCCATCGGTGGCGACACTCTTTGCTATATTCGTCCCACACCTGCAGGTTCGGGCTCCGATGTGTCTCCGTTCTATGTTGGCAGCACTGGCTCGCACAACTCGGGGGCTTCCAATGGTTGCAACATCTACCTGCCCTGGAACAAGGTGGCCATCAACTTGAACAATTATCTGTACGAGCGTGTACGCATCAAGATTGGTGCGGGCGACTGCAGTATGAGCGTCCATTACGCCTGTGCCTACATCGCTGGTGAATGCCAGCCAATTGAAATTAAGAGTTCTGGATGTCCCGCTGGTTCCACTCAAGTTGTGGACACGCTAAGGGCTCCCAAAGGATTGAGCAGCTATAGGTGGTATAAAAGCAACTCGGGCATGGAGGGTATCAGTAGCCTGCTGAATGTTCCCGAGACCGTCCAGTTCACACCGCTCACCGCCGACAACAGCGCCAACCACACATACCTCTGCCAAAGCGACGACTTTCTCGTGACGGAAGGCTCCATGGCCGGCCAATACACCAATCTGCAGGTATTCCGCTGCGACATGACTTCGTACATGAACCCCGACATTCCTATCATATCGAAAGTGTACGTAAGCGTTAATAACACCAAGCCCTCAATGTCCATTGACACCATCAAAACCTGCGAAAATGATGTCTTGTTCCTCAACAAGAGTTTCATCCCCAACATCCCTCAGGGTGTTGAAAAGCCGAAAACAAGATGGTGGTTCCACAACGGTGATGTCGTTGACTCTGCCATGGGCGACAGCATCTCCTATCACTTTGACTCCATCGGCACCTACCAGGTGACCTGCCGTTCCTTCTTCCGCGATGACAACTCCTGCTTCAGCGACAGCACTTATACCGTCAACGTACTCGGTTCTCCCGACACCCGTAACCACCATATTCATGCCTCCGCCTTAGAGGTCTGCGACTCCGAAGTTGTCGTCCTCCGCGACGACATCCCAGGCTCCGTCCGCCGCGACTGGATTATCTTCAACGACACCTCCGTGGCTCCGGACACCGTGCCTTACGAGGTTTTTGAAGGCGACCGCAACGGCAGCCTTGCCGAATTCAGCCACATCTATGGATTCTACAAGAACCCCGTCGTTCTGCGTACATACAACGGCCTCTATACCGAGGGCGAAATCTATGCTGAAGACACTGTCTGGTGCATTGCCTACGACACCGTGGTCATCGAGGTCTTCCAGCATCCCGAGCTTCTTGTCGAAGGCGACACCGTAGTCTGCAACGGACAACCCACCGACATCACCGTCTCCACCGAGACACCGGGCTGCACCTACCGCTGGTACCGCCACATCGGCGACAACAACCAGATTGCCGAGGGCAACAACCTCCAGGTCATGCCCTACGACGACACCTGCAAATACTATGTCAAGGTCATCAGCACCAAGCAGTGCGTGGCGTGGGACAGTGTCAACGCCTACCGCGTCAACCCCACCCTCTCCATCTCCCGCCACGACATGTGCGAGGGCGACTATGTCACCCTCACTGCCGACAGGGCCTACAGCTTCTCTTGGTCCGCTCAGCCTCCCGACTCCGCCCTCCTCGACATCCTCGACTCCACCGGGCATGGACCCAACACCATCACCGTCAGCCCCAAGCAGACCACCGTCTACACCCTCGTGGGCCACGGCACCAACGACTGCAACGCCTCTCCCCTCTCCGAGCAAATCACCATCCATCCCATCCCCGAGGCCACCGTCGATTTCAGCCCCTACTTCGTCGACTCCGACAACCCCGTAGTCACTCTCACCGACAAGTCTCCCTACAGCGTCCGCCGCGTTTGGTACTTCAATGACGGCACTCCCCTCACCGAGACCACATCGCCCTGCAGCCACAACTTCGGCGAAGTCTCCGCCGACTCCGTCGATGTCACCCTCGTCGCCTACAACGACCTCGACTGCTCCGACACCCTCAACTTCTCTCTCCCCGTCACCCAGTTCACCTTCTACGCTCCCAACGCCTTCACTCCCGAGCGGCCCGACAACAACACCTTCAGCATCTTCACCGCCAACGAACAGGAGAAC
>JAEEGI010008778.1_pt1 | contig 22260 bp, 20 predicted proteins | sample 8958751 | NCBI WGS metagenome assembly JAEEGI01 (sample SAMN16246545, study PRJNA631951) | gut metagenome | biome: gut microbiome; feature: rumen; material: KS-attached | host: Bos | place: Iran: Karaj | collected 2018-10 | reverse complement strand
ATAGATTGTCATCAGCCTATCGACGTATGATTGGTCTTGCCGGTTACGTGGTCTTCCCTATAATGATTGGTTTGGCTGTGCTCGCCCGACCTTTTGTCATTGTATTGGTAACAGATAAGTGGGAGGCGTGCGTTCCTTATCTGCAGGTATTGTGTTTTGCCTTGATGTGGGAACCGATTCATTCATTGAATTATAATCTTCTGCAGACAACAGGCAGGGCAGACCTCAGGCTGAGGGTTGAAGTAATACAGAAAATTCTTTGCGTGGTTGTCTTGTTCATCACTATACCACGAGGGATACTGATAATGTGTTTCGGAAGTGTTGCTGTCGCAGTCTTGAGCTTGTTGATTAACACTTACTATACGGGGAAATTGATAAATGTGGGATTCGTTTCTCAAATGAAAGATTTGCTACCGTCGTTGTCTCTTTCTCTTGTGATGGGATTCGTGGTATGGATATGTACAAAAAGTATGGGTTCTGTGTATGTGCAACTTCTTGTTGGTATTCCTCTTGGAATTGCAATTTACTGGGGTTTATCCAAGATTGTTAAGTCAAAGAATTATGACTACATGTTACTTCTCTTACGCGAGAATGTGTTTGATCGTCTGAAGAAATGATGAATACCAAGATAGTTTACGTATTAGTCAGTGACGAATCGGATTATTATTATGAGCAGGTGATGCTGAGCATACGCTCTCTGATCAATTTTAATCCGGATGTACGTATAGAGGTCCTAGTTGATGCTGCTACATATGCCTCTTTGAAAGGGAATAGGGAGGCTATTAAGCAATTTGCGGAAGTAATAGAAGTTGATACTCCTGCCGATTATGATAAGATGCGCAGATCGCGGTATCTTAAAACAAACATGAGGAATCTGGTGGCGGGTGATTTCCTGTTTCTTGATTGCGACATTGTTGTTTGTGAATCTATTGAAGAGATCGACAAAATGGATGTCAACTTGGGAATGGTAGCTGATCTTAACGGTCCACTGCTTCTGGATGACGAGAACACGATTTCTAAAGGCTTAAAGGCAGGCTTCCCTGACTTCACTGGTAAGCCATATTTTAACAGCGGAGTCATATTTGTCAGGGATACAGACAGGAACAGGCGTTTTTTCAGATCTTGGTATGAGAATTATCTCAAGTCTGAGTCGAATGGCGTTTTTAACGATCAGCCAGCCTTATGTCAGACTAATGCTGAGTTCGGTTTTATTATTTCTGAGATTCCAGGAATATGGAATTGCCAGTTCAAGATGAAGGGATTTCCTTACCTGAAGAAATCCAAGATTCTGCACTATTATGCAAATAATGGCAACACTATCCATCCTTTTCATATCAAGGAGGTATTCGATAGGATTAAACGGAATGGAGACGTAGATGACCATATTATGCCTTTATTGAGAAAACCTAGAACTGTTTTGTATTCACTTCTCGATATGAATTCGGATAAAGCTTTCGATTTGTTATCAACGGACATGGTATATCATTATTATGTCCACCCACGTCTGTTTGGCCTTGTTTCGAGGTTGATGTCGAAGTTTTGATTCATCGGTTTTTGTCGTGCAGAGGATCGCTTTTTTCTCAGAGAACCTATATGGTGGAGGGGTGGAGAGAATTCTCCAAACCGTTTTGGCCCATTTTGATTATGAGCGATATGACATTACTTTATGGAGTAACAGGCATGAAACACTTGATTATTCGATATATCCTTCAAAGTTGAAGTATAGGTGGATATTCGATAGTGAGCTTGATAATAGTAGTTTAATCAAGAAGTGGTTTGTCAGGTTAAAGAATAAAACTAAGCTACTGATTTATTATCATTTATCACCATCGCTATTCTATCGCTTATTTGTACGGGAATCATACGATTGCGCAATTGCTTTTATCGAGGGTTATTCGACCAGAATAGTTGGTGGAGCCCCTGAAGCAGTTAAAAAAATAGCTTGGGTTCATACTGATTTGATCGATAATCATTGGACGTCGGTAGCCTATAGGGGTTATGACGAAGAGAAAAAGATATACCGCATTTTTGATAGAATCGTTTGCGTTTCTTCCCAGATTGAGCAAGTGATGCAGGAAAGGTTCGGCCTAAATGGAAAGACTGTAATCATCTATAATCCGATAGACAAAGAACGTATTAAGAAGTTGTCAATGGAACCAATTCCATCGGAGTTTGCGGAAAAGGACTGCGTTAGAATAGCTACTATGGGCTCTCTTATTCCAGTCAAAGGTTATAACAGGCTGATTCGCAGTGTTAGTGTATTAGTTGCTTTGGGATACGAATTTGAATTAGTGATAATAGGGGGAGGAAAGTTGGAGAAGGAGCTAAAAGAAGCCGTTCAGCAACTTGGAATTGAGAATCAAGTAAGATTTACAGGATACTTGCCAAATCCTTTTCCGATTATACTCAGTTCGGATTTTTATGTATGCTCTTCATATGCAGAGGGTTTCAATACCTCGATATCCGAGGCTATCATTCTTAATAAACCGGTGGTTTCGACAAACTGTTCTGGAGTAAAAGAGCAATTAGGAGATTCCGAGTTCGGGATTGTGACGGATAACGATGATGATTCTTTGACGAAGGGTATTTCGGTGATGTTGGATAAGAAGGTCTTTGACTATTATAGTACCAGAATAGTAGAAAGAGGTAATCTTTTCTCTGTCGATAATAGTATGAGGAAGATTATGAAGATGATTGATGAGTTGAGATGATTTCTGTTGTTATTCCTGTTTATAATGTGGCGGATTACCTGGATGAATGCCTGGCATCTGTTCGATCACAAAGTTATCAGGATTGGGAATGTATCTTGGTAGATGATGGCTCGACAGATGACAGTGGGGAAATATGTAACAACTGGTCCAGGAAAGATAGTCGCTTCAGGGTAATACATCAAACGAATAAAGGGGTATCTGCTGCTAGAAATACCGGTATCGAACGTTCTTCAGGTGAGTACTTTGTTTTCATTGATAGTGATGATTGGGTAGGTCAGAATTATTTGGAACATTTGGCTAAAGGGGTAGACGTTTATCCAGGGGCATTGATAGTATCAGGGATAAATCATGTTTCAAACAATGATGGTGTTCAGGAGATAAATGTAAAAGAAACAGTTCATTATGCTTTGGGAGAAGACGTTTCTGTTATCAAAGACAATATCGGTTTATTATATTCTCCTTGTGCTAAATTGTATTCAAAAACGATAGTTGAATCCCATGGTATTGAATTCCCGGACGGGGAATCACTAGGTGAGGATATGGTTTTCGTCTTCAGATACCTAAGAGCTTGTTTCAACATCTGTTTTATGGCAGTATCTGACTATTATTATCGTGTCCCGGAAAGGGGTTCTCTATCAACAAGAAACTATGGTAATAGGTTCTATATTCATTATCCTCATTGGCAGTTTCAGTGCGAAGTCCTGAAAGAGAATAGCGTGTGGTCTGAGGACATAGAGCAACTTTTTGGTAGTAAGCTATGGGGGATTGTTTATGAGGGGCTTTTTATGACCGAGCACGTGGAATATAGTACTATCCGGAACATTCTTGAAATTGAAGAGACTGACATCCTCTGTAAGTACGCAGATGACTTCAACTGCTCTCCATGGATAAAGAACATGGTGTTGAAAAAGCGTTCTCTTATTCTATATCTTATTCTTCTGATTAGAAATCATATTTCATGAATTACAACGCTATTAAACTTGTCATTTGGGATCTGGATGATACATTCTGGTCTGGTACTTTGAGCGAAGGTAGAATTGAACCAATAGCCAGAAACCAAGGATTAGTGAAGTTGCTCACTGATTGTGGTGTTGTCAATTCTATCTGTTCCAAGAATAATTCTGAAGACGTAGAGAAAGAATTGTCCTCACTGGGCATTTCTAATCTGTTTGTATTCAAATCAATAGATTGGACGCCAAAGGGTAAACGTATTAGTTCTCTTATTCATGATATGGGATTGCGACCACAAAACTGTCTGTTTATTGATGATAACCCAGTCAACTTGAATGAGGCAAAACATTATGAACCTGAGCTGATAATAGCAGGCCCGGAAGTAATACCGGATCTTATGGCTTATTATTCTTCTATTCCAGCATCTGATTTAGAGCATACGCGTCTTCAGCGTTATCATGTCTTGGAAAAGAAACGTGAAGCAAGGGATTCTGCGGTGGATAACATGGACTTTTTGATGTCTTCGGGCACTCAGGTACATATAAAGTATGATTGCCTCTCACATATCGACCGCATTCATGAACTAGTAACTCGCACAAACCAGTTGAATTATACCAAAAAGAGATCTTCCCGCGATGACCTCATCTCTATTTGTTCCAATCCTGATTATAAAACTGGTTATGTTACGGTAAAAGACCGGTTCGGGGATTACGGCATCGTAGGATTCTTTGCTTTGAGGGATAATGTCTGCGTTCATTACCTATTCTCTTGTCGGACTATTGGTCAAGGGGTGGAGCAGTTTGTTTATTCTTCTTTAGGCTATCCAGAATTACAAACTCAAGGAGAAGTTGTTAGTCAAGTAGATCATTCTCCAGCGCCAATATGGATTAACCAGTATTCTAGCGATTGTATAAAACCAATTGAGAGGAATAAGAAGAAAGTTGTTTTTAAAGGAGCGTGCGACCTCAAAAGCATGTCCATCTATCTGGATACTTCAAACATCATCGAAGAATTTACTTATATAACTTCAAAAGGTATTAACATCGAGCACCATAATCACTCTGTAAATTATCTGTCATTGCCATTCTTAAGTGAAGAAGACAGGAATAATCTTCTTGCTGAACCATTCAATGATGTAGGTATTTTTCAGACATCGATGTATGACGATGATGTTGCAATTGTTTTTTTAAGTACAATGATAGAGCCAAATCTTGGCATATATCGGAATAAGAGTAACGGTTTATTGATTGCCTGGGGAGAGTATTTATACCCACTTACTGATAGACATAATTGGCCGTTATACCTCGATAATAAGGTTTTTACGGCAGGTAATGTGTTTACTCTCGATTATCTGGAGGATTTCTCAAATCGTTATGAATTCATTGGTAACCTATCCCCAAATCAAATAGTTGGACAAGTTGAAGAAGTTCTAAAGAAAGTTTCTCCCAAGACAAAACTCTGTTATTTCTTGGGAAGTGAAACGCCTTATGAGAAAAACTCGCAGCCTAATTATGAAGATCGTCATTTAGTTTATCGGCAAATCAATGAACAAATGAGAAAGATTGCTGCCACTAATGATAGGGTATTGTTGATAGATTTCAATGATTATATCAAGGGACAGGAAGATTTCACAAACAATATCAATCATTTCCAAAGAAGAGTATACTATGAAGCAGCAATGAAAGCAAATGAGTTCATTGCCAGAGAGAAAGGTGAAAAACTTTCAAGCAGAAGTCGTTTGTATTTGTGGAAGCAACGAGTTGCCGATCTAATTGGCAAAACTGGTTTTTTCCAAACGAGATTTTATTCAAATCTTAGGCGGTTGATAAGTCAGTAGCTGTTATTATTGCAAGAAGATGGTATCCATTATCGTCCCTGTTTATAATTCATCTGATTATATCAATAGATGCATCGACTCTGTTATTGGGCAAAAGTATGCCGATATAGAGGTCGTTATCATCGATGATGGCTCTAATGATGATTCACTTGCTATTTGCAAAGATATTGCGTCAAAGGATTCGCGTGTGAAGGTGTTCTCACAACCCAATAGTGGTGCATCGTTAGCAAGAAACAGGGGGTTGGATATTGCTACAGGGGGGTATGTGATGTTTGTCGACAGTGATGATTGGATAGCACCTGATATGATTGAAAGAATGATGAGTGTATTTCAAGCTAATCCTGAAATACAGATTGTTCAGACTCGTGTGCCGGGGGATATGAAGGATCGGGAAGGAGATCAGGTTCTTAGTGGAGCTCAGGCTGTCAAATACCTCTTGGAGGGAAGTTGGTGGGGGCCGGTTTGTAAATTAATTCGTAGAGAACTGATCAGTGGAGTAAGGTTCCCTGAAGCGACAATATCGGAAGATTATCTGTTTAATTATCAATTGTTTAATAATAGCGAATGCGTCTATTATCTGGATAAGTGTTATTATCATCGAACAAATCGTCCAGGTAGCCTCTCCAAGATTCAATTAAGCAAACGCAAGTTTGATGAGTTCTATAATGTAAAGGAAGTTAGTGACAGGGTGGATATTGATTATCCTCAGTATAAGTTACTTGCTGATTCACATCTTGCTGGCACTTGTCTCAAACTATTGTTCATGGTTTTTGAGAATAGGGCCGAGAAGCAGTACTCTGGGGAATTGGAGCTTATTCTTGATTGTATCCATGACAATTATTTTTCGTTTTTGAAGAATCCCAACATAAACCAGCATCAGAGGATTCTATTGGCGTCTTGCTTCTCTAAGGCCTCAGCACGGTTTTCTGAGAGGGTGTATCATTTATTGAAGTGACTGATATAGCAAGAAAGACATATTTCCCCGGACTTGACCTCCTCAAGTTCATATTGGCTGTAATGATAATTGCGGCTCATTGTCGACTTTTTGAAGAATTATCTGATGTTAAAATGCTGTTTGACAGATTGTTCAGCATTGCAGTCCCTCTTTTTTTTGCGATGTCTGCTTTCTTTTTTATCAGAAAAATTGATTCTTTAAATGAGAATGATAAAAGGAGGCAACTCAATAAGACAATCAAACGCTTGATTATTCTGTTTGGAATCTGGTATGTCTTGATGCTCCCGATGACATGGTTTAGATGGTGGAGCATAGCTACATTGAAGGAAACAGTTTATGCTGTGTTTTTATCATGTACGCTTAACGGCTACTGGTTCATTAAGGCACTGATTATTAATACGGTGATACTGTATCTATGTAGGGATAGGAGAGCTATGTTCCTGTTGGCAGCAGTTTCCTTTGCAGTATATCTGCTATTTGCGTATAATTTTATATTTCATTTTTTACCTATAGATTTTTCTCCATATTATAGTTTCTACTATCATACCTCCTATTTTTGTGTAGGCGCGATTATGGCTAGGTATTATGACAGACTTCATACTATAAGTCTTTCTTCGAGGTTATTGGTGGGATTGTGGGTATTATTATTTGTATTAGTTTCTTTTCTTCCCTTTGATCCTTTATATAGGGTCTTTTCGATCCTATTATTATTCCCGGTATTTGAAAGGTTGGATATGAAATGTGTGGAGCGGTTTAAAACAATGCGAAACATGAGCATTATTCTTTATATGGTTCAGTTCGTATTGATTTGGTTATATGATGGAGCATGTGACAGATGGCTGGAATCAGAATCGATTCAGTATTCAGTGCTCCAGTTTAGTGTTGTCAGATTCCTAGTTGTATTGTCAATCGCAATTGCGATAGCGTGGGTGATTTTGGAACTTGAGAAGAGACCGAAGAGGGGTTTCCTTAAATACCTTCATTGATAATAGTGTGAGGGATAATTATTCGGTTATAATACGATTGTGAAACTATTTATCGCCATCCATTACCTCGAACTCGGTGGAGCTGAAATCAGCCTCATCGGCTTGCTGCAGTCACTGGATTACAGCAAGTATGATGTCGACTTGTTCGTGTACAGCCACAGGGGAGAGTTGATGGAATTCATCCCTAAGGAGGTCAATCTTCTGCCTGAGATACCTGAATATGCTCAGATAGAAAGACCTCTGAAGGATGTGGTCAGGGATGGCTATTGGAAGATTGCTTTCGCCAGGCTTAAGGCCAAGTGGCAGTTCCATAGATACGTAAGGCGCAAGCATCCGGCGGAGGGGTCGGCTGTGTTTCAGTATGTTTATTCAGCTGTCAGCCCAAATCTACCATCATTGAAGAGTTTTGGTAACTATGACCTAGCTATAAGTTTCTTGGCTCCTCATAACATCGTCTTGGAGAAAGTTAATGCAAAGAAGAAGGCTGCCTGGATACATACGGATTATTCCTATATTGATGTCAATAATACTTTAGAGCTTCCTATTTGGAGCAAGTTTGACCATATCGTGTCCATCTCTCCTGAAGTGACAAAAGCTTTTGTCGGTAGGTTTCGTTCTCTGGAAACTAAGATTATTGAGATAGAGAACATTCTGTCGCCAAAGTTTGTAAGGGACAGAGCGGAACAAATAGCAGAAGGCGATATAATGCTCGAAATGAAAAAGGAGGATGGAGCAACAACCCTTCTTTCTGTAGGACGATTCTGCCAACAGAAGAATTTTGACAACGTCCCTGACATATGTAAAAGAATCACTGAGGCAGGATGCCAGGTGAAATGGTATCTTATTGGTTATGGTGGAGATGAACCTCTTATCAGTAAAGCGATTACTGATGCGAGAATGGATAATAATGTAGTATTGTTAGGGAAGAAAACCAATCCATATCCATACATCAAAGCCTGTGACATCTATATTCAGCCTTCGAGATATGAAGGAAAAGCTATTACCGTGAGAGAAGCTCAACTTCTATGTAAACCTGTTGCTATCACAAATTACCCAACTGCTAGTAGTCAGGTTAGAGATGGCGTTGACGGTGTTATTGTGCCGATGGATAATAGAGGTTGTGCAGATGGAATTGTGAACTTGATCAAAGATCTGGGACTGCAAGATAAGCTAGTCCATTATTTGGAAGAGCACGATTATGGGAATGAAGCAGAGGCTGTTAAATTGGAGAAACTGATGTGTTAAAAGAGAGAATTGTATATTTGGATGTTATCAGGATAATCGCCTGTCTTATGGTTATCTTGATGCATAGTCCTATGCCAGGATTAGGTGCTCCAGGTCCTGTTTTGACAGGAATCAGTTTTGTAACTGCTCCGTGTATTGGCCTGTTCTTTATGGTTAGCGGTGCTTTGCTACTTCCTGTCAAAGTGCCGATGAAGGAGTTCTATAACAGAAGATTGTCAAGAGTTGTCTGGCCGATAGTTATTTGGTCTCTGTTCTACATTTTTATTGCTTTGGTAAAAGGTGATTTAGTCGTGCCAGATTTACCGAAGATACTCTTTTCAATTCCATTTTCCGCTCAGGGGAACGGCATCATGTGGTTTATGTACACATTGATCGGCCTGTATCTTATTTCTCCGCTGATTTCTCCTTGGCTTGAAAAGGCATCCAAATGTGAAATTGAGTTTGTACTTTTGTTATGGATAGTAACATTGCTATATCCAATTATCTCTTCTTATGTATTTGTTGATGAGACTCCTAAAGGTATGCTGTATTCTTTCTCGGGATACGCTGGCTATTATTTATTTGGCTATTATCTTAGGAAGCATTCCCCTAAGGTTAATTGGACTATAAAGGTATTGATGATTATTGTACCGGTTATCATATGTGGTATTACATTATATAAAGGGGTTGAAGTAGATTTCTATCGGTTGTTCTGGTACCTAAGCATTTTCGTGGTAGTTATGGCAGCAGGCTGGTTCTTGTTAATAAAGGACTTGATCACAGGGAAGAGATCAGCGGCCTTGTCATCTGGTGGTTTTTCGCAGACAATCAGCAACTTGTGCTTTGGAACATATCTAATTCATATTATTATTATGCGGGATGTCCTTTGGCGGATTCCTTTGATTGGAAGTTGTGGTTGGGGGACTCAAGTATTAATAACTTTCCTCATGACCACCGTTCTTTCGTTCGGGTTGACGTGGGTTCTTGCTATGCTTCCTTTTGGTAGTTATGTAGTGGGATACAGGTATTGGGGACAAAAGTTTCTTAATCCTTGCCGGTAGCCTATAATAGTTAATCAAGTCAATAGTTTCCCATAAGCTTAATGGCATTATATGAGCGATAGATTTCCTGAGAGGACTTCTTGTTTCCAAGGTATTAGATTGATTGCGTTAACTGCTATTATCTCTTCACATTTAGGAGTTTCTGTTTTAGGCAGCGCGAGGGATTGGGTTTCCTTTTTCTTTTGCGTATCTGGTTTCTTAATTTATTATAAAAAGGGGCAAGGAGAGGCTCTTGATAATACTATTCAGTCATCAGTCAAGCGAGGAGTAAAGTATTGGCTATCAAAGGCATGTACTATATTCCCTTTTTGGTGGATAGTTCTTTTTGCAGAAATAGTATTATTTAAGGAGAAGATTACGTTTGATATTATACGAAAATTATTATTGCTTCAAGCTTTTATTCCTATGCCAGCGGGTTCTTTTGGTTCGGTATGGTTTATTTCTGCTATCCTTTTTTGTTACCTTCTGGCGTATCCTATGATGTATCTAATTAAAAGACTTAGTATCAATTATTTGCTTTTACTGGGTGGCTGTTTAGCTGTCATTTATCTTTCTGTTATTCACGTAGGTGGGCGATTAGGGGACTATTCACTGTGGTTTTCTTATATCTGCCCTATTTGGAGGTTAATTGAGTTCTTTTATGGGATGATGATTTGCAGATTGTTAATTAGTTTTTCATATATCAAAACGCATTCTATCGGAGCCGTGTTATTCCTCACTATATTGGTTTATTTATTTCTCATTCGTTCCGGCTTCCTCGATAGAGGATCTTATATGTTTGTCCATCTAATTATAATTGGGCTCTTATTTATGTTTGGAGGTCCCATATTCAATGCGATATTTGGAAATGCTTTTTTATGGAAATTGTCGCATTATTTCGTGTATGTTTATTTAGTGCAGGATATCACAACAAGATTACTCTCATCTTATATTTCCACTCCTATCATTGTTCTTTTAACTTTTGCAATCGGGGTGATATTCGGTTTTGTTTTTGAGGGTAGTAAATCAATTATCTCGTCTATTCATAATTGCTATTTAACTAAAGATTAGAGTATAGTACTTTGTGCCAATAATTTATGTAGAGTACATCTAAATTGATGAATTAATGATTCCCAGAATTATTCATTACTGTTGGTTTGGAAAGAACCCATTACCAAAGTTAGCCCAGAAATGCATTGCGAGCTGGAAGAAGTTCTTTCCGGATTATGAGATCAAAGAGTGGAATGAGGACAACTTTGATGTTACTATTATTCCATACACTCAGCAAGCGTATGAAGCGAAGAAATACGCTTTCGTTAGCGATTATGCGAGGTTCTGGATCCTCTATCACTACGGAGGAGTGTATTTCGATACAGATGTCGAGGTGATTAAACCGATGGATGATATCATTGAGAGGGGTGCTTTTATGGGAAGAGAAAGAGGCACCGATGGTATGGTGGCGCCAGGATTGGGCCTTGGAGTCGAAGCATTTCATCCTCTTTACAAGGCGATGATTGATAAATACTTTTCTCTTTCATTTAGCGACAGAGAGGGGAATCTAAATACTAAGACCGTTGTGTATTATATGTCAGAGCTCCTTTCGGAGCATAATCTGCAAAGAAATAATTCTCTTCAGGTAATAGATGGTATTACTATTTACCCGCAAGAGTTTTTTTGTCCTATGGATTCTACTTCAGGACTCATTGATATCAAAAATGAGACAGTGTCTATACATTGGTATAACTGTTCGTGGATGAATCATAATACTCCAAGGTTTTTGCTACATCTGATAAAGAATAGAATTAATAGGTTGTTTAATAAACAATGTGTTTGAGGTCGTATCTTTTCAATTAGCGTCATAATATGTTCCCAGCATCTAGCTATCAAACGATTTATCTAATACTAGTATCATTGCTATCATTTGCTATTTGTCGCAATTATACTAATTCTGGAAGGCGTATCAATTCAAGGATCAGGGAAGGGAAACTTTTGCGAGAAGTTGTATTTGTGTTTCTTCTTTCCTTATTTATTGGGTTTCGTCCTATCAGTTCTGTGTTTGTGGACATGGTGAATTATGCAGATTTTTATGATACTGTTTCCACTATGATATTTGCCTTTGACTGGCGAGCTGAGAATATAATATTTGATAATCTTATTTATTTGTTTGCTTCACTAGGAATAAAGAAGGAGTTGTTTTTCGTCGTCGTATCAATTATTTATTTTGTGTGTATGTACATTGCATGCAAAAGATTATTCCACAATGATGCCTTCCTTGTTTATGTAGTGTGCTTAGCCGCTTTTAGTACGTTCTCTTATGGTGTAAATGGCATTAAAGCGGGCGCGGCTGCTTCAGTCTTTATGTTAGCTATAGCATATCATGATAAGATTATCCCGTCGTTACTACTTGCATTAGTATCATATGGATTCCATCACTCAATGCAAGTCGTGATAGTAGCTTGGATAATTGTATTGTTTTATCACGATTCTAGAGTTTTCCTTATTCTCTGGCTTTTATGTGTGTTATTAGCGGCTCTTCACGTTACATTCTTTCAGGAATTGTTTGCTTCTTTGACTGACGAGACCGGATCGGCTTATCTTTCAAACACGGATTCGTCGACTCATAGTTTTTCGTTGTCTGGATTTAGGTTAGATTTTATTCTTTATAGCTCCATCCCTATTATTATAGGTGGTTATTTGATTCTAAAGCATATAATACTACCTAAAGAATACCATCTCCTTCTTAGTTTGTATTTGCTTACAAATTCTGTATGGCTGCTATGTATGTATGCTGAATTTACAAATAGGATTGCTTATTTAAGTTGGTTTATTTATCCTATTGTTCTGATTTATCCTTTTTTGACTTTCTTAAGGGGTAAACACCCAATTATCCCAATGAAATTAGTCATATATGGCCATTTATTGTTTACAATATTTATGGCTTTCATTTATTATTAAAAGATGTCTTCCGGATTTGTGAGAGTTTCTGTTTTAATGGGTATTTATAACTGCGCTCTTACCCTCCGAGAAGCGTTAGATTCTTTGTATGCTCAGACATATCAAGATTTTAAGATTATCCTTTGTGATGACGGCTCTACTGATGATACATATGCAATAGCTAAAGAATATTCAGATGCTCACCAGAATGTCGTTCTGTTGAGAAACGAGCATAATAAAGGGTTAAACTCTACCCTTAATCGTTGTCTGGAAATTGCTGATACAGAGTTCTGTGCTAGAATGGATGGAGATGATATATCCCTGCCGACGCGATTCGAGGAAGAAGTTCGATTTCTTGATGAGCATAAAGAATATGCTATTGTTAGTACACCAATGAAGTATTTTGACTACAAAGGTGTATTTCGTGAAGGGAAAGGAGGAGGAGAACCCAAAATCGAAGACTTCGTGAAAGGAACTCCTTTTTGCCACGCACCTTGTATGGTAAGAAGGGAAGCCTATGAGGCTGTCGGTGGTTATTCTGTAGATTCAAAACTATTACGGGTTGAGGATTACCATCTTTGGATAAAGATGTATCAGAAGGGATATAGAGGATATAATCTCGCTGAGCCATTATATATGATGCGGGACGATAGGAAAGCGGCAAGGAGACGGACATTTAAGGCAAGGCAGAACGAGGCTTATGTCAAGCATCTGGCTTGTAAGATGTTAGGACTGCCATTTTACTATCATATCTATTGTCTTAAGCCACTTGTCTTAGGCATAATGCCATCCTGGTTGTACCGAATTATTTATAAGTTGAGACATTAATGCGTAAAAAGATCTGTTTTATTACAGCCGTTCCAGGAACCGCCAAGTCTTTCTTGTCGGATCACATCAACGCTCTGCGCAAGGAGTATGATGTATTTTATGTGTCTAATGAACAGGAAGCATCGAAGGTCGATGTTCCCAATGATGGGTATTTTAGCGCAGACATTCATCGCGGGATATCATTAATTAATGATCTGAGAAGTGTTCACCAGCTATATAGAATCTTCAGGGAAGAGCGATTCGATGTAGTGCACTCTGTTTCCCCGAAGGCGGGACTGCTAACCGCGATTGCCGCATGGTTGGCAGGAATCAAGCACCGGGTCCACATTTTTACGGGTCAGGTCTGGGCAACCAGAAAAGGCTTTATGCGTTGGCTGTTGAAAACGATGGATAAAGTGATAGCCAGATTAGATAATCATATTCTGGTCGATGGGAAGACGCAGCGTGCATTCCTCGAAAAAGAAGGAGTGTTAAGGAAGGGGAAGGCAGACGTTTTTGGGGAAGGATCAATCTGCGGAGTTAATACTCATCGGTTTGTTCCAAACCTGGATTTACGTGAAGCGGAAAGGCAAAGCATAGGAATAGAAGATAATGCGCTTGTTTTTCTGTTTATGGGCAGACTCAATCATGATAAGGGTATTGGGGAGTTGTATGCCGCTTATGACAGGTTAGCAGCAGAGTATAAGGATGTTTATTTACTGTTGGTCGGAACGGATGAGGAAAACTATATATCAAAGTTACCGCAGTATTCTAATATCAATAATTCAAACTTTTTCTACTACGGTGCTACTCCAACTCCAGAAAAGGTCTTGAACGCTGGAGATGTGTTCGTTCTTCCTACTTATAGGGAAGGGTTTGGGACAAGCGTTCTTGAGGCTGCCTGTATGGGACTGCCATCGATTACATCCGACGCGTATGGGGTTCTTGATGCTTCTGTCGAAGGCGAGACAGGCCTTCGGTGCAAGGTGGGAGATGTAGATTCGCTATACGACTGTATGAGTTATTTTTGTGAACATCTTGACATGGTGAAGATTATGGGCAATAAAAGCAGAGAGCGGATATTGAGTGATTTCGCAGGGGAGCGGCTTACTGAGTACTGGGTGGATTTCTACAATTCATTATTAAGTAACTAGCCTGTGGCAATTATTTGTTAATAATTTAAGTGGTTTTCGGGTTAATTATTAAGGGATGAGTGTAGATAGATGCGATGTCCTGGTTACGTATTGTTGGAATCGCGTTGGATATAATATTTTGAGGAGTTTAGTTTCTCACGGTCTGTCTGTATGTGTAGCAGATACTTCCGCTAAGAATATCTGTTCCAAGTCTCGCTTCTGTGCAGGCTCTTTTGTCTATCCTGACCCATTCACGAAAGAATCTGAGTTTATTGCTACTCTGAAGGCAAAGATTGAGCATTTACAACCAGCAGTTCTCTTACCTACGCATGATGAGTCTCAAGTGATAATGCGTCATCGCGAAGAGTTTCCGAGGGAGTTGATTATTCCATATATGAGTGCTTCGATGCTTGAAAGAGTATCGGATAAAGCCTGGGCTACGAGGAAGGCTCAAGAATGCGGAGTACCAATTCCTCAGGTTTATCATCGAGCATCGGATGTTGATAAGTTCCCATGTGTCTTTAAAACAACTATAGGTAATTCAGCTAAGACAGTATTCTATCCAAGTACTATGGCTGAGCTTGATTCCCTGGTGGATAAGTTTAATGGGGTTGATTATCTGATTGAGGAGAGGATTGGTGGGACTGATTATAGCGTTGATTGCATCAGATGGGACGGTTTCTTCAAGGCCACAACCTATCGGGCTCTTGTTACAAAAACAGAAGGTGGTGGCACTACGACCCAGAGAGTCATCGTCTCTGAACCAGAGCTCGAATATTATGCTAAAAGATTTCTTGATTCGATTGATTATAGAGGGGTTTGTGGAGTTGATTTCCGTTATGACACCGCCACTAAGAGAGCAGCGTTTATAGAAGTGAATGCACGTTTTACCGGCGGACTGGCGACTCCTATTACGGCCGGATTTGATATACCATGGGTTGTTTATTCACTTGCTACTACTGGTAGCTTTAATGAACCGATTAGTGTCAAGGCCGGAACTAAAACTAAATGGATACTCGGCGATATCATCACTCTCACCAGTCGATTGCTCTCGTTAAACTTTGACCGTGATATTTGGAAGCGTGCAATGACATTTAGAGGCTTTGACGCTTTTGATGATTATCGTTCGGATGACAGACGAGCGATATTGGGCGAGATGTCTTACTATTTAGGGAAATTATTGAAGAGTGGTAAGTTAAATCCGTAAGTAGTGTTTGGGAAATTTGTCTTCGATAGGTTAGTCTCTTTCCTCGGCTTGATAATCCTTTTGCCGGTGCTTGTCATCGTGGCGATCCTGGTGAAGGTCAAGATGCCAGGAGGACCGGTATTCTTCTCCCAGAGGCGGGTGGGACGGAACGGCCGTTTGTTCACTATGCACAAGTTCCGCACGATGACCATGGATCACGACGGATCTTCTGTGTCTGTTGCAGGGGAGTCGCGAATCACTCCGCTGGGAGCAAAGCTTCGCAAATACAAGCTGGATGAGCTACCTGAGTTATGGAATGTACTGATTGGCGATATGAGTTTTGTCGGGCCGCGTCCGGATGTTCCTGGTTATGCAGATGCTCTTGTCGGGGAGGATAGGGAAGTGTTACAACTGCGCCCTGGCATCACGGGGCCGGCTTCGCTTAAGTACCGCAACGAGGAGGAGCTGCTGGCGCGGGTGGCGTCTGAGGGAGTCGCTGGTTACACGGATCCTGTGCGATACAACGACGAAGTCATCTACCCCGACAAGGTCCGCCTCAACCGCTACTATCTCCATCATTACTCATTCTGGATGGATATCAAGATGATCTTCGCGACGGTGCTTGGGAAGAAGATTGAATATGGGGGAGAGGTGATATAACTCATTATAATAATCGCCGGGTCGAAGCCCGGCGATTATTATGATTATATCCCTCTCGATGTAAGTAAGCATCTTTTAGATTTGCACCGTGATTCCAATATGGGGTTGCGGTGTTCTTTTTATATTTGCTTTACGAGTCAACTTTTCAGGGAAAGACACTTTCGTTTTTTATAATATAAGTTATGTGTATAATTGAGATAGTTTGGAGAATAGAATACCTCTCAACTTCTCTCGAATAACTCTCTTTGTTTTTTAGCAATTTCAGCTCTTCTGCTAATTAGTGTTGCGAGTTCATCTTTCATTATGGAAATAATCCTTTCTGCCACTATAAACATTTCGGTCGAAAATAAAGCGGGGAAATCATCGTCAAAGGCAATGTGCTCCTTCGCATTAATAATAGCCGTAGATATCCTGTCAATAGTCTTTTTAGGATTGATGCCTCCATTAATGAGATGAGGTATCTTTTCTTTTAACCATCTACTTCTGCACTTTGGGAGCATTGACCTTGATTCCTCAAGTTGCTCAGTACTCCTTTCATAATGGTAATAAAGCCATATCTCAAAGCATGGATTGCTGATTATCCATTGATAATTGTTCTGTGTTTTATCCTTTGTATAGTAGTTTTTAAGCTCAAGACCAAAATGGTCTACATCCTGGATAAGATATATGACATCTCCATCAAGATATTCTCTTTTAGTGCCATAGATGTCGATGAAGTAGCCAAGAGCAATGGAAGCATTTGTTATTTTCACCATCTCTTCAGGTATTAACCCCTTACCTAGCTCAGACACAAACACTATTGCAAGTCGTTTGGCATCTTTCCACTGCTCGAAGTAATTACGTTCTCGTAAAGTACCCCCAGAAACAGTGAAAATACGCGACACATCGACCTCTGGGACGCCTTTCTGATAGTCAGTTGAAACAGTTTCATCGATGGTATCAAGAACTTCATCGACAAAGATTTGTTCCTTCGCCTGTTCTCTATCGGGTTCTCTCGCCCCTTCCTTCTTGCAATATTTCAGACCATCAAAATCCATTATGATCTGAATGCTTGAAAGTTAATCATAGGAGTCCCACCAAATCTATCATCCATATAGCCTTTCTGGATAGATAGGGTTTTGTGCAACTTGAATTCATTAAGGGAATAAAGTTGAGACACTCCATCTTTCTTATCAACAAGCCAAATCTCGTCAGGCCTTAAGATTTCATGTTGGTCCAGCAGATAGTCTTCATGAGTAGTGAAGATTAATTGTCCTTTAGATTCGATTTGACCGATAAGTTTGATAAGCCCCTTAAGCAACTTGGGGTGGAGACAATTATCAAGTTCGTCAACAACTACCAAGACGTCTTCTTTCATCATTTTGTACAATGCGGGCATCAATATCAATAGTTTTATAGTACCATTAGATTGTGCAGCGACATCCATATCTCCTACGAAACCATTTTCCCCGAATTGCTTGAACAACAATTCCTTAACGATTCTCAACCCATCTTCATTGGTGATTGATGCTACAGGCCTGTCTTCCTGCATCTTGGTCAATGACATATTGTCATCGATGTGTAATTTTCCCTCGCTGAACAGTTTTTTCTCTTCTTCATTAAGGTCAGCATACCATTCTTCAAATGACTTGTTCTTGATATCTAGATTCTTAAGTCCGATACCTATATTGGAAAATAACATATTAGTAAAGGACATTAGATCTTTATCTTTTGATAGCAAATCAATTAGTTGGGGAATGTTTCTGAAATATGATAAGGACAACACATCATTCTTGAACCACTCAAATGGGTCAATCAGTTCGTGTAAGCTTATGATTTTTAAGTTTCCATTCAGTGCGAGGAAGGAACAATTAGAGAATGAATTCAATTGCCTTTCAACGATATCCTTGACTTGATCAGGAATCGGAAAACCCAAAAAATCAATCTTGTTATAATATCTCTTATATAGGGGAACGTTATCTTTTAAACCCATTCCACTTAACAGTAATTCCTCTTTCTTTACGCCCTTCTCGTCTATTTCAAGGTTAAGAATGAAGGCATTATCATTTTTAACAAACTCTACGATGAAAGAGACTGGTGGATTATTTGGAATAGGGGGTAGAACAAATCTGTTCTTGTCGTACCATTCTTTTAAATTTAGTTTATTATCGAAGACAGAACAGAATGGCTTAAGAAACTCAAAAGCCTTGTATAAATTGGACTTCCCAGCTCCGTTAGCTCCATAAATAGCAGCCATCTTCATTACCGAAGGCCAATTCGCATTGGAGTAAACATGTTCCTTGAGATTTTCACGCTTGAGATTTGGGAACATGTCAAATTGAACAGGTTGTCCAAAAGACTTGTAATTATCGAGTAAAAGTCTGAAAAACATGATGATAATGTATTAGAATGGTTGCTTGTTCATAATGTTTATGACTACAAAGATAGCATATTTTTCTCTCAAGCAATAGAGCTCGCGTGAAAATTTCACGCAAAATAAATTATACAGAAGGCGAAGGTTTAAATGGATGCGCAACAAATCTCTCTTTTAGGTCAAAAGAGAAATGGTTAATATGACATCATCTAAATCCGTTAGATCGTACTTAACTAAACCAGTTTCTGATTGAAAAACAGCTATAGTTGTGAGAAAAGACTATCGACGAGGCACGGGGAAAGGTCCTGGCAATGTCTGAGGAGGCATTGGCACATTGATGAGATATGAGCCGCCGATATTATTCTCAACAATCTTTAAAATACTGCTCTGTTCACTGAGAATCATACACGCGTGATGAATGCCCAAGACCAAATCTTGAATCTCTTGATCGCCCTCTAGATCAATAATATCTAATCCGACAGATTTGCATTTATCTCGGTAGATGTGTCGATTGTGAATCTTACTATCGCTATTCTGACTAAATACCGTTTTGATTCTCTTCTTCGTCTCAGAGTCAAAACCCTTGTCTGACAAAATCATTTCGGTTAGTTCACTAGCAAGCTTATCGGCTTGCTGACACTGTGTAATAAAGGCTGGGGTCAATTTGGAGATTATTGTCTGCCATAAGCCGAGGCTTGCAGGATGCTCTTCAACATCTTTGACTGCAGCATAAAACTCGTTAATTATCGACTGACATGGAGCGCCATTAAGTTGAGGGTCGAATGGCCCAAGACAAGACTGACGTCCCATCACAATAGACTTGCAAGATACGGCAATCATTGATCCGGCAGACATCGCCATCTGAGGGATAATCGCCCGTAAATCTCCATTGAACGCAGAACGAAGGTAATAAATGATCTGCTCTGTCGCAGCCAAATCGCCACCAGGAGTATGGAGAATGAGGTCAAGACCCTTTGACCTGTCCATATTGTGGACATTCTCCATGAACGCATTGACATCCTTGTCGTTGATGCTAGCATCTGCCGTTGAGGGTTTATGCATAAAGGCTGAAAAATACAGAATTGTATTCCTCCCTGTTTTTCGAGAAAGCTCCTCAATAAAGTCTTTCTTTTTCGCCGCCAAAAACTGAACGCCAGCGTTGGGATTTGCTGGCGTTAGCTGTCTTTGGGATTCGTTTAACAACTCGCTCCAACTATTCATAAGATAATAGATCTAATAGAACCACTTGTTCCAGAAGGGCAAGAATCATTATTCTCGTACTCGGAATACTGGCGATAAACTCCTCCTTGCATCTGCCAATCTGTAGAGATAAAAGGAGAAGGTTCATAGTCCTTCATCATGTTATCATAAATCTTGCTTAAGCTGAGCTCAGATTGATTCTCTTTCATATCAGTTCTCTTTTCAAATTGTAAATTTCCCACTAATTATTGATAAAAGCAAATATAGAGTTTGTTTTCAGAAAGAGATCCAAAACAATTAAAGCCTCAGAAGAGAAATAGATGCTGTTTTCTCCTTGACTTTTCACAGTTTTTTGCTTCTATGTCTGTGAAGTATGGATAAAACGCTTGAAATAGAACTCACAGAGATAAGGCCCAAAGTCCTGGCAATGGCGTGGAAGTTCTTCCATGCATCCCGGCTGGACGGAGATCCGGAGGACGTGGTGCAGGATGTGCTGCTGCGGCTTTGGATGGCAAGGCGTGACGGCGTACAGATCCGCAGTGCCGAGGCCTGGGCTGTATCTTCTGCCAAGAACAGTTGCTTGTTTAATGATAATTGCAATGCATGCTCCAGTTCCGGGCGCAGTTGCGTCATCAAATGGGCTATTCCTTGCTACCCTAACATATTTGACCGCTCCGGGAATTGGATTATTCTTCATTTTATCCGGTGCTTTGCTTCTGCCGGTCCAAGAAGAAACGTCTGTTTTTTTGCGAAAGAGACTCGGAAAGGTGGTGTGGCCTACTGTTTTCTGGACTCTGTTTTATTTATTGGCTGAGTACTGGATGAACGGAGAACAATTGACCCTTCGGAAGTTCGCATCTATTCCTTTTTCTACACAGGGTCATGGTATCTTGTGGTTTATGTATACTTTGATAGGGTTGTACCTTCTCGCACCTATCATTAGCCGATGGCTTGAAAGAGCATCAAAGAAGGAAGTTGGGTTCTATTTGACGCTTGGAGCGATTGCTATGTGCTATCCTATCCTTACTCTGTTTTTGGAGATTGATGAGAGCGTAACCGGTGTTTTGTATTATTTCTCTGGATACTTGTTCTATTTCCTTTTGGGCTATTTTTTGAGGAAGTATCCGGAATCGGTAAAGTGGAGTTGGTTGATACCATTATTTATCATTTCCTTGCTTGCTCCTATAATTTGCGAGCAGGCAGAGGTACAGGTCGACTTTTATTCGTTGTTCTGGTATTTGTCCATATTTGTTGTTATCCAATGTGTTTTCTGGTATAAACTGGTAACTCAGTTTGGCGAGAGGGTCTTCAAGGGAGAAAGGGAACAGAGGTTTTTCGAACAGTTCTCAAACCTCTCTTTCGGCATTTACCTTGTACACATATTCATAATGCGGTACTTGCTCTGGCGGTCTGGTATATTGGATGGCATCGGAAATTATTACCTCCAGACCTTTCTCTCGTTTGCAATAACTGCGGTGGCTTCTTTCGTCGTTATTTGGGCCATTAGTTTCGTGCCTAAATCCCAATATGTTATTGGGTATTCGAGAAAGAGGTTGTAATAGGTAACTTTGCTTGTGCTATTTTGGGCAAAGGTAAATGGACATTTTTTCGTAAAGTAAAATGTACTTCTTAGCCAAAGAATACATCCCCTAAAAAAGCAGCCATATGAAATGACTGCTTACATATCGTCTATTCAAAGACTATTTCGTAAGCATCGATAAAGTACAGTACGGCTACTAACCCATCACTTCGGGTTAGTAGCCGTTACTTATTGTCAGTGATGCGTTACTAACGGTTAGTAACGATAGTATCCAATAGGAGGTAATAGGAATACTTATATGGAAATAAAAACATTGGTAGATTCTCGTTCAGTCTTTGAACGCATTATTGGTTAAGCAATTCACTCGTCAGGACCCAGTAATAGAAAGCTTCAGGATTGTTCCTACGAAGGCGAGAGAGCCTTAGAGGGACAGATGCTGCTAGTCTCAAACCGCCAAGTTCATCTCGCGCCTGTGAATAGGGTGTAAACTCGTATACTCCTTTTTCAATCATCGTTGCAAGCAAGGCTGCTTTTGCCGCATCTATCGTTGCGTCTTCGATAACGTGCCGCGGGCGCGCGAGGGGCACCACCTGTAGCGCTCAAATAGGTACCGGCTGCGGCGGGCAAATGGGTACCGCCCGTAGCGCGCAATAGGGTACCGTGTAAGGAGCCTGTAGTTTTATCGGATAAACTTCATAATATTGTCCCGAATCAAGACGAGACGATGTTATGGCAAACGACAA
>JAEEGI010008715.1_pt1 | contig 22261 bp, 22 predicted proteins | sample 8958751 | NCBI WGS metagenome assembly JAEEGI01 (sample SAMN16246545, study PRJNA631951) | gut metagenome | biome: gut microbiome; feature: rumen; material: KS-attached | host: Bos | place: Iran: Karaj | collected 2018-10 | reverse complement strand
GCTACGGCGAAACCCGCGCCGGCAAAGAAGCCCGCCCCCGCGCAGAAAAAGGCGGCGCCGAAGCCCGCGCCGGCAAAGAAGCCCGCCCCCGCTCAGAAGAAGGCGGCGCCGAAGCCCGCGCCGGCAAAGAAACCCGCCCCAGCGCAGAAAAAGGCGATGGCGAAACCCGAGCCGACCAAGAAACCCGCCCCCATGCAGAAGCCGACTGCGGCGAAGCCAGAACCGGCAACGAAGAAGACGCCCGAGCCGAAGAAGGACGCCCAAACAAAGGGAAAACCCCAAAAAAGGGCTGCTCAAAAGGAGCGGATTTCAGAGAAAACTTCCTTTGACAAAGGGGAAGGGAAAAACGTTGAGGAAGAATTCAATGCCGATTATGGTGTCCATTATGAGACCAATGAACGCACAAGACCCATTGTAGACGAAGACATCCTTTCCGACATCAATGATGAAAACGGCGAGGAAGGCCCCGCAAAAGAGGAGCTCGATTCAATAGAAGAGACCGAAGCCTACGAAAAGGACTCCGTCAACAATGTCGCCTCAGATGACGATTCCGACATGCCAGAAGCCGAACCTCTTGACTTCGGCCGTGCCGACAAGTTCCGCGACCCCGCCGCCCTGGACGAAGCCGAGATGGAGGATGACGCCGGTTCCTCCGGTGGCCTAAAAGACTTTTTCGACTCCTCGGCCGAGGAGGAGGTACAGCGAGGCAGCGACCAGGAATTTCTTGACGAACTCAAGGAGAGAGCGGAATCCCGAGGAGGTTGCTACTCGCTCGAGGACCTGATTCAGGTACTGCCGACCTCTGTGCTGTCCGAAGACGGCGCGGAGAAGTTCGAAACCATTCTAAACGAACTAGGGTACAAGCGCGTTGACTCCGTCGACGCGGACAAACTTGGTTCTGCCGGTGGTGCGGGCCTTGGAAAGGTCGACTTCTTCGACGATCCAATCAGAATGTACCTACACCAGATGGGACAGGTGCCGCTACTCACCCGGGATGACGAAAAGAACATCTGCCAGCGCATAGAGGCGTCGCAGGCGGGCGTCCGAAAGCTGTTCACGCATTTTGGATTCATGCCCCGCCTATGCCTTGACCTATTGTCCAAGCTCGCCCTGGCCCAGGAAAACTCCAGGGACAAAGAGGTGTTCATTGACCCGTCGGGCTCGGGCGATCCCAAGATGCGCTTCGACCATATCGTTGACGACAAGTTCGACGACAACCACACCGACTACATGGCCCGTCGGCCGCAATTGGAGGAGGCTCTCAACAAGTCAATAGCCGACATGCACGCCGCCTACGAACTTGAGCTTGTGGCGAAGGGTGACAAGTCCAAGCTTTCGGAAGTCGCCGCGTTGCGTGAGAAGGCGCGCGCCAGTTTCCAGGAAATTGTGACCGATCTGCATTTCAAGCAGAAGGTAATCGAGGACCTGTGCAATCAGGCGGAAAATGAGTATTTCTCGAAATACGACGCCCTGATCCGCGAGCGGCAGAAGATACAGCACCAGAGCAAGGACCGTCAAAAGAAGCAGCAGGCCAAACTTGACGAGTTGAACCGCCAAATTTCGGAAATTGAAGATCTCGCCTGCATGATGCAACGCGAACTTCAGGCTGAGTCCAAAAATCTTCGTGAGCATCTCCGCCGAGGCGAAAGGGCGCGCGCGGAAATGGTCGAGGCAAACCTCAGGCTTGTGATTTCCATTGTCAAGAAGTACATGAACCGCGGACTCTCGTTCCTTGACCTCATCCAGGAAGGCAACACCGGCCTGATGAAGGCCGTCGAGAAGTTCGAGTACACGCGTGGTTACAAGTTCAGCACCTACGCCACCTGGTGGATCCGCCAGGCCGCGACGCGGGCCATCGCCGACCAGGCGCGCACAATCCGCATTCCCGTCCACATGATCGAACGCATCAACAAGCTCCAGCGCGTGCAGAAAAAGCTCGTGCAGGAACTTGGACGCGGCGATCCCACAATGGAGGAGATCGCCGAGGAAATGAAGGTGCCGGTCGAAAGCGTCCGCTCCGCTTTCCGCATGGCCCAGCACCCAATTTCCCTGCAGAACCCCGTCGGCGACGGCGACGACGCCCAGTTCGGCGACTTCCTGCAGGACGTAACCGCCGAGAACCCTTCCGAAACCGCCGCCTACATCATGCTGAAGGAGCGGCTTCAGGAGGTGCTCTCAACCCTGACTGACCGCGAGCGGCAGGTCCTTGACTTCCGCTTCGGCCTGACCGACGGCTACTCGCGCACACTCGAGGAGGTCGGCAAGCAGTTCAACGTGACCCGCGAGCGCATCAGGCAAATCGAGGCCAAGGCGCTTCGCAAGCTTCGCCACCCGACCCGCATGCGTAAGCTGCAGGGCTTCCTCGAGACCCGATAGCGCCAGACGCCACACACCAGACACAAGCCGGCGGGAGCCGGCGGGAGAAGACCCATGATCATCGCATCATTCCTATCCGACACCGGAGGCCAAATCGCCTCTTTCACAACGCAGAGCGAGTTCATTGTCGGAACGCTCATCGGACTCTGCGTCGGCTACCTCGCCGGCGCGTGGCGCGGGCGCTACAAGGTGCTCGGCTCGAAGCCGAAGCACAGGCCCACCCCCGACGGCGTTGTCGAAATCTATGTCGGCAACTTGAGCTACGACACCGACGAGGAGCAACTTCGCAAGGAGTTCGAGAAGTACGGCAAGGTTCTCTCCGCGCGAATCATCACAAACCACTTCAACCACAAGTCAAAGGGCTTCGGCTTCATAGAGATGCCCAACCGCCCCGAGGCCGAGGCCGCCATCAAGGCCCTCCATGACGCAGACGTGCAGGGACGCAAGCTCCGCGTAAACGAGGCCAAGAACAAGCTAGTTTGACGGTTGGTCGCGCCTAGGCGCTTCTTGAACCCGAAACTCGAAACCCGAAACCAGGAACCAAGAACCAGGAACTAGGAACTTGAGACTTCTCTGGACAGGCGATATTGTCGGCAGCCCCGGACGGCGTATCTTCAAAAACGTCGTTCACGAGCTAAAGGCCAGCAACGAGGTCCAGGCCGTTGTCGGCAACGCCGAGAACGCCGCCGCCGGAAGCGGCATTACGGAGGCTCTGGCAAAGGAGCTGCTCGACGCCGGCGCCGACGTGCTCACACTTGGCGACCATGTCTGGAACCAGAAGGACACACCCCAGTTCCTGCCCCGCGAACACCGCGTGCTCCGCCCCGCGAACCTTCCGGCCGCCAACCCCGGCGTCGGCTACGTCACGGTGCAGACGCCGCTTTGTCCCATCACCGTCGTTTCAGTCCTCGGACGCGTCTTCATGCAGCCTTCGGACTGCCCCTTCCTCACTTGCGACGCAATCCTCAAGAAGCTTCCCGCCAACAACGGTCCCGTCTTCGTCGAAATCCACGCAGAGGCGACCTCTGAGAAAATAGCGCTCGGCCGCTACCTCGACGGGCGCGTCACCGCTGTCGCCGGAACCCACACCCACGTCCCCACCAACGACGCCCAACTCCTTCCCAAGGGCACCGCCTACATCACAGACCTCGGCATGACCGGTCCAATCGACTCAGTCATTGGGCGCGAACTTGTGCCGGTCCTCCAGAAATTCACCACTGGAATCCCCGCCCGCTTTGAAGTCGCCCACGGACCGGCCGTCCTGCAGGGGGTCATCATAGACTTCGACCGCGCGACCTGCAACGTGAACTCAATAACGCCCTACATCCGCCGCGACGACGGGGAGCGGCTGATTTAGCTTCTGGCTTTTAGCTAATAGCCAAAAGCTAATAGCCGATAGCTAAAAGCTCTAAGCAAAAAGCTTTATGCTATACTAGTACCATGTTGCTTTCGGAGGCAAAGGAAATGATGACGAGAGCGGCCGATTCCGGCCGCCTCGCCCATGCGTATCTTGTGGTTGGATCGCCGCGCGGCGGCGCAGCCGAACTCGCAACGCACATGGCGCAGAAGCTCTCGTGCCGCGAGGCGGACGCCCCTTGCGGCAAGTGCGACATCTGCCGCCAAATCGCCGCCAAGACATGGTGCGACACCCTCTGGGTCTATCCGATGAAAAAGTCGCGCGTCATCTCTGTGGATCAGATGCGCGACAGCCCCGGCAACCCGATGTCCCCGCCCTATCTCATACCATGGCTTGGCGAGACCTCCTTCTCAGGTGGATGGAAAATTGCAGTCATCGCCGGTGCCGACCGCCTGAACGAGGCCGCCGCCAACGCCTTCCTCAAGGTTCTCGAGGAGCCACCGGCGCAAACGCTCATCCTACTCCTCACCGATGCGCCACAGCAGCTTCTGCCGACAATACGCTCCCGCTGCCAGCGCATTGACATCGCAGAACAGTCTGCCGAGCTTCCCGAACCATACAGGGGCCAGATTCTGGCCGCCCTTGCCAGTACGCGTAGTTCGGGTCCCCTTGCCTCCGCCGCGCTCGCCGCGAAACTCTCGTCCGTCATGAACGCGATCAAGGACTCGGTCGAGGACGAGATCAAAGGCGAAATCGATGCGGAATCGGATGAACTCGATCAGGACAAGAACGAGGTCGAGGCTCGAGTCAGCGCCCGCTATCGAGAATACCGCTCCCTTTTCATGGTTGCCCTCCAGCGTTGGTTCCGCGATCTGCTGATTCTGCGCGCCGGAGGCGACGAGACCTCGCTCAACTACCCGGAATACATCGACACCCTCCGCGCACGGGCGCAGAAAATTACGCTCTCGCAGGCACTTCACAACATCGGATACGCCGAAGACATCGCCCGCCAGGCCGACAAAACCCTCCCCGAATCAACCGTTCTCGCCTACTGGCTCGACCGCATGAGCCTTGGAACGGCTTAAGCCTCTCATCGTTTAATCGTTTGTCCATTTACCCGTTTGAACCCGAAACCTGAAACCCGAAACTCGAAACTAGGAACTAGGAACTAACAATGTACGAATTAGGCAAAATCATCGCCGGCGAAAAGAGCGCCATTGAAAAGGCCGTCGGCAAATGGGCCGGACAGAAAATCGACGATCGCCGCGTCGTCGACGGCGATGACGCCGGCTTCCTCGCACAACGCACCACTCTGGGCGAAGCGGTGTCAGTCACCGGTCCTGGCACTTTCTACGGCAAGGCCCGGCGCACCCTTACCTTCCGCCCGTCGTCAAGGCCTGGATGGTGGATCAAGCGCACGGACCAAGTTGAGCAATTGCCCATTGAGGTGTGCCCCGGAAACGTCTGGACCGCCACACGCAATATCGTGCTTCGCAGTGGCTCGCCCCACAACTACCTCCGCATGGCCGAGCACATCATCGCCCTCCGCCAGGGCCTCGGTGTCGATGATCTCCTCATCGAAACCGACAACGGCGATCCGCCCCTCTTCGACCGCAGCAGCCTCGATCTGGTTGAAGCCTTCGAACGCGCTGGAATTGTTCCGTCGGCAATCGGTGGCGACGCCCCGATTATCACCGTGAAGGAGCCTGTCACCATCGGCGGCGGACGCGGCGACTTCGTCACCCTCCTCCCGGCCCGTAAAGGACAGCGCAAGCTTACGATGGACGTCGCCATCGACTGGAAGAGCATCCTCGGCCAGCAGCGGATCGTTTTTGACGTCACGCGCGACAACTTCGTCCACGGCGCCGGCGCACGAACCAACGCCACGCAAACCCAGATGTTTCTCGCAAAGACCATTGGCGTCCTCTTCGCGGACATGCGCCATCTCGGCTACACCAAGAAGAACATCCTCATCCATGGACGCCGCCGCTACGTAAACGCACCCCTCCCCCAGTTCGACCTCGAAGGTCGCAACTACGAAGCCGTCTGGCACCGCGCGACGCTTGACCTTCTTGCCGCCATCGCGCTCCTTCCCGGCCGCTTCGTCGGAACCGCCATCTCATACCGCGCCGGCCACTCCCTCGACGCCCGACTCATGACCCTTTTGCAGCTTCACGATTTGCTTGAAAACATCTAGACAATCAATGGAGCCGATGCAACGGCTCTACTGGGACAATCTCTCCGCCCGTTACCAGCGCGTCATGGAGATTTCAACCGATGACTTCCACTACGGCCCGCAAATCCCCGGTGAAAGCCGCCTGCGTCTCCTGCCGCAGCTTAATCCCGGCATGCGCGCCCTTGAGCTCGGCTGCGGTGGCGGACAGAACAGCGTCTGGCTTGCCAAACAAGGCCTTACCTGCGACGCATTCGACATCTCCGCCGAACAGTTGAAGCACGCGCGGGCGCTCGCCCGTCGCGAAGGTGTGAAGATTTCCTTCGCAAAGGGCGCGCTTGACCGCTGGCCCACGCGCTTCAAGGGCCCGTACGACCTGATCCACTCCTCCCACGCGATGGAATTTGCCGACAACCCCGCCGACGTTATCGGCCGCGCGGCGCAGGCGCTCCGACCAGGCGGCACGCTTGTCATCTCCACGGTCCATCCGCTCTACAACGGCGACTGGGTCGAGGGCTTCGACGAAGAGGGCGGCGCAGAATGCATGGGGCTCTTTCTGCGCAACTACTTCAACCCGCCCGACGACATCCGCCGCAAGAAAGGCCGGATTGAGGTCATTTCTCGCGCCTACCCCGTATCCTCATGGTTTCGCTGGATGCGCGACGCCGGATTGGAGGTGGTCGCCATCGAGGAGCCTGCCGAACTCGACGAAACGCTTCCCGACGGCACGAAGGCGAAGCCGCCGTACACCAATGTCGACTGGGCCGACAACGAAGGCGAACTCGCCGCAATCCCCGGAACGCTTGTTGTCGTCGCGAGAAACGCGACTAACATAAGCGAGATAACAGATAAAGGATAACGCCATGACAAAATTCAAAGTCTTCCTTTCCGCCCTCTGCGGCCTTCTCTTCGTAGCATGCCGCACCCTGCCGCCACCTCCGCAGGTTGTCACCGCGCTATCCGGCCCCGAGCGCATCGACAAGTACGGCGGCCTCCACTTCGATATTACCTCAGGCGCTTTTCTCACCAACGGCATTTCGGTGTCTGACACTGTTGTTGTCGCCATCGCCGGAAACGAAGTCCCCATGCCCGTTGTCGCCAACTACCGCCAAGTAGCACCGGGGGAATTTGCGCTTGTGGCGTCGCCGGAGCCGACACGACCCCTGTTCACCACCATCTTCTACGGCGACGCCGCAACACGTCTCGGCATCGCGCACCGCCTGACCACAGCCGATGGAAAAGTGAATGCATGGAAACCCGCGGTAGACCTTTCTTTTCCGTTGCCGGTGGTCATTCGCCTCCAGAAGAAAGGCGAGACCTCCGCCTCGACCGTCGATGCCGAACTCGTGCGCACAAACGCCCGCGGCGACTACCCGAAGCTCACGGACGCCCAGTTCGCCAATTTCCGCAGCGTAAACGCGCCAGACCTGGCGACAGGTGTCCTCTACCGAAGCTCCTCGCCGATTGACCCTGTGATTGGTCGCGCTGTCTTCGCCGATGCGGCGGCGAAGGCCGCAGGTGTCCGCACGGTCGTCAACATGGTCAACTCCGGCGACGAGGCGCGGGCGCTTCCCGGTTGGAAAGGCTCGCACGTGTCGGGCTGCGCCACGCTTTTCCACCCCATGGGCGTGGATGTCTCGGCGCCGGACTTCGCGGCGGGAATCGCCGACTCGTTCCGCTTCATCGCGACCAATGCCACGCCCTGCCTTCTCCACTGCAAGGAGGGAAAGGACCGCACGGGCTTCGCATGCGCGGTGCTTGAACTGCTTTTCGGCGCGACAGCGGACGAAGCCGCCGCCGACTATTTGGAAACATTCAACAACTACTACGGGCAGAGCCCCGCCTCGCCGGAAGGCACGCGCACACGTGAAGTTTTCTTTGGAATTCTCTGCCGGGCCTTCAAGCTAAAAAGCCTTAATGGCGCCGACCTGCGCGCCGCCGCCCGCGACTACCTGTTGCGCGCAGGCCTCTCCCCCGACGAGCTTTCCGCCCTTAAAACCCGCCTAGGGTACTGACCCTCTTCCCCCTTCCCCGTTCCCCCTTCCCCATTCCCTCTTCCCCCTTCCCCATTCCCCATTCCCCATTCCCCACCATGAATACTGATGCCATTCTGAACGCCATGGACTGCGGTTCCGCAGCCAATGTCCTACCCGACCTTCGCGCCCCGTCGCCTTTTGCCCGGAACGCCGCCGCGGTCGATGCCGCCGAGGCGCGAGCCCGTGCCGCGGTGAACGAGCCGATTCCGCCGATTCCGTGGTCCAAGTTCCGCCTCTTCAAGGATACCGGCAACCGCAGCGAATGCGAAAGGCCGTACTTCATCCGCCGCTCCCTGCTCGCCGACTTCGAAATCTGCCTGCTTGCCGGACGCGACACCGACGGCTCGATCCGCCTCGCGCTTGAAGACCTCATCTGGGCCATCTGCGATGAATGCACCTGGGCCCTCCCCGCCCATGTCCCCAACCTTGTCGGAAACATGGGCAGCGACCGCCCCATGGAAATAGACATCGACCTCTTCGCCTCGGAAACGGGCCTCTACCTGGCCGAAGTCCTCCATTTCCTCGGCGACAGACTCGACCCGCGCGTCGTCACGCGCTGCCGCGACGAAATCAGGCGACGCATCCTCGACAGCTACCTCTCCAACCACCCCGCCTACTGGTGGGAGCGGGGGACCAACAACTGGGGCGCGGTCTGCGCCGGCTCCGTCGGCATGACGTTCCTCTACGAGGAGACCGACCCCGCGCGCCGCCGTGCCGCGCTCGCCCGTGTCCTCGCCACGATGGACGCGTTCCTCAACTCATTCCCGCCCGACGGAACTTGCGAGGAGGGCGTCGGCTACTGGGAGTACGGTTTCGGCTTCTTCGCTCTTTTCGCGGACTTCGTCCACCAGTACACGAACGGCGAGGCCGACCTCTTCGACGATTCCCGCGCACGCCGCATCGCCCTTTTCCCGCAATCCGTGGCGCTTTCCCCGACGCGCACCGTCAGCTTCGCCGACGGCGGCCGCTTCTCTTCGGGCTTCAGCGCCGCAAGGCTGATTCTGCGCCGCCACTACGGCGATGTGGTCAGCCTCGCCAATGTGGGCGAAAGCCTGCTGTCGTCCGCGCCCAAACCCGCCAACCGGCTTCGCTCCCTGCTGTGGGCCGACCCGGCGCGGCCGGCAGATCCGCTTCCGGACGCAACGACATTCCTGCCGGACGCGCAGTGGCTCATCGTCCGTCACGCGCCCTTCGCATTCGCCGCCCTTTTTGGCAACAACGGCGTCCCGCACAACCACAACGACATAGGCTCCTTCCTGTTGGTCGACGGCGACGAGGAGGGGCCCATGGACCTCGGGGCCGGCGAATACACGCGACAGTACTTCTCGTCGGAGCGCTACACAATCCTCTGCAACGGCGCCCAGGGTCACAGTGTGCCAATCGTCGGCGGAACGCTCCAGAAGGACGGCCGCCAATACCGCGCGTCCGACGTGTCAATGTCCGAGGCCAATGGTGAAATCGTCTTCACGGGCGATATCGCCGGCGCATACGGGCTAGACGCGCTCGCCTCTCTCCGCCGCACCTTCCGCATCCGCCCGGAAGCAGGCGAAGCTGTCGTCACGGACGAGTTTGCCTTCAACGGCGCGCCATTGTCCGTGACCGAACGCTTCGTCGGCTATGCAAAGGCGGAAGTCATTGGACCGGGCGAGGCGCGCTTCGGCGCGTTCACGGCCACCTTCGACCCCTCGCTCAAGGCTTCGGTGCACACGGAGCCAATGTCCGGGCACGGCAAAACCGCTGCAACCGTCTACATCATCGACATCGAGGTTCCAGCAGGGACGGTGATGTTCCAAATCATTTTCGCGCGTGCTTCTTGCTAAGCAGGTGATTCGATGCCGCGGCATCGAATCACCTGCAAAATCCCAGTAGATCGCGGAAGTCGCGAATGGTCGCTATGGCGTGTGCGCGTGCGTATTCTGCGGCGGCCTGATCGTCGATGTCGCCGCAGTAGCGCACGGCGCGAATGCCGGCGTTGACGCCGGCCTGCAAATCGCTCGTTCGGTCGCCGACCATGAAGCATGACGATGGTGACTGGCCGCGTTCCGAAATTGTCTCAAGGATGAACCTCGGGCATGGCTTGCGGTAGACTGGCGGATCGTCTGGGTGTTCCGGCGCGATGCACACGCCGTCGAAGAAGGTGTCCCCGCCGCCGAGGAGCCTCGCGAGGCGCGCGTTGACGGCCTCGACTGCGTCCATCCCGAAGTAGCCGCGCGCCACGCCGCTCTGGTTGGTGAAGAGGAAGAGCAGGAATCCCGCTTCGCGCAGAGCGAGAAGCGTTTCACGCACCCCTGGCAGAAGTTCCACGAGTTCCGGGTCCGACAAGTATCCCGTGTCGTGGATCAACGTTCCGTCGCGGTCGAAGAAGAATGCACCTTTAGGTGCAATTATGTCACCCCTTGGCATGTGCGAGGATTTCCGCTGGAGTGGCGGTGGCGGTGCCGATCTTTTCGACCACGACGCCAGCCGCCTGGTTGGCGAGCTGCGCGGCTTTTTCCGGGTCTGCGCCGGCCGCGAGGGCGGCAGTGAGAACGGCGGCGACGGTGTCGCCGGCGCCCGAGACGTCGAAGACGGCGCGGGCGGCCGTGGGAATCTGGCGCAAAGGGACGCCGTCGGCCGAGAGCATCATGCCATCGGCGCCGAGGGTGATTACGAGAAGTCGCGTAGCGTAGCGTTCGTGCAGGACGCTGCAGACTTCGGCGGCCGGGAAGGGATCGGAGGGGCCGACCCCCTGTATCTGCGCGAGCTGGAGCGCTTCGTTGCGATTTGGCGTGATGAGGCCCATGTCGTAGAAATCGAGACCTGAGCGCGGCTTCGGGTCTAGCGCGATGAGCTTTTCGCTTCCGGCGAGGCGGCGGATTTCCCGTATGAGTTCGCTGGTGACGACGCCCTTGGCGTAGTCTGAGACAATGATCGCGTCGGCGGCGGCTATCTTTGCCGGGAGGATGTCCGCGACGTATGCGGACGGCAGGGCGTATGATGCCGGAACATCTTCGCGGTCGATGCGGCAAAGCTGCTGGTTGCGGCACATGACGCGCGTCTTCTGGATTGTGTTTCGTCCGGCGTCCGCAAGGGCATTGTCGATGACAATACCTCGCGCGGTAAGAATGGCGCGGAGTTCGTCGGCGCCCGTGTCTGTGCCGATGGTGCCGACGAGGTCGACCGTCACGCCAAGGGAGCGGAGGTTGTTCGCCACATTTGCGGCGCCGCCGGCCGTGTAGGTGTCGCGGTCGGCCTTGACGACGGGCACGGGCGCTTCGGGCGAAATGCGGGTGGCGTCACCCCAGAGATAGTGGTCGAGCATCAGGTCGCCTACGACGAGAATGCGAAGTCCGGCGATTTTTTCAAGCAGCTGTTGCATAGGTTTCAATTGTACCAAAGCGCGGGAAAATATGCTATAGTGATAGAACTGATTTCCACGGAGAAAGGCAAAACATCATAATGAAGGTCAAGACGCAGGAGAACGGCAGGGGGCGCGAGGTGACAATCCGCCAGGCGGATTTGCGCGACGCCCGCCCGATCTGCGCGCTCATCAAGAGCAATCCGCTAGAACTCATTGTGCGTCCGCTGGGCGACATCGTGCGCAACATAGACCGCTTCACCGTCGTGTACGCGGGCGGCCGCCTCGTTGGATGCGCTTCGTATTCCGTCCTGCCTGAGGCCGGCAATTTTTCGCATGCGTCGATCGAGATGACTTCCGTCGCCATCCGCAAGTCATGGCGCGGACGCGGCCTCGGCCGCAAGCTCGTCGAGACCATGGTCGAGCGCATTTCGCAGCTCCGCCCGGTCCAGATCATCGTGCTGACCTACACGCCCGACTTCTTCCGCAAGATCGGCTTCGAGCGCATCGCGAAGCAGGACATCATGTACAAGATCTACAGCGGCTGCATGAACTGCACCAAGCACAGCAACCCATTCACATGTCCCGAAGTCGCAATGGCATACACGCCAAAGTTCGACGACGGGCCCGACGAAACCCAAAAGGGAGAATCCAAATGAACGACAACTGCCTCTTCTGCAAAATCGCCGCCGGCGCAATCCCGTCGGCCAAGGTCTACGAGGATGACAACGTCCTCGCCTTCCTCGACATCGCCCCCGTCGAGAAGGGCCACACACTTGTCATTTCAAAACGCCTCCACTCCGAGGCCTTGATAGAGACGCCTGACGACGTCCTCGCCGAACTCTTCGCCGTGGCCCGCAAGATCGGCGCCGCGATGATGAAGGCCGGCTTCGGTGGCTTCAACGTGGTGCAGAACAACTACCCCGACGGCGGACAGGCCATCCCCCACATCCATCTCCACGTCATACCGCGCGAGAAGGGGCGCAAGGGCCCGCTCGCCTGGGCCTCCGGCTCCAACCCCTATGCCGACGACGCCGAGCGCGAAGCCTTCGCCGCCCGCCTTCGCGCCGCAATCGCGTAGCCCCTTGCAGGACCTGGTGTCCCAGGGCCAGATGTCAGGCATCGGCAGACAAAGGACAATTAGGCGAATTTGCACTTGACATCTCAAAACGGGTGGTTCATAATTAATGGTGATTTTGAACCAAATATGGGGAAGGAAAAGCAAAATGCCATACGCGCTCACGCTTCATGACATACCTGACGACTTGTACGCCGCTCTGCGCGCCGATGCCAATCACGTCGGCACGAGCATGAACAAGGCGGCAAAGGCTCTTCTTGCGTCCGCGCTGGGACTGCTCAAGCCCGCTCGGCCGAACTATGTGGATGCTTTCCGTGCGCTCGCCGGTGCCATCTCCGATGAGGAAGCCGCTGAAATGCGCGAAGCTGTCGCCGAATGTCGCACCATCGACAAGAAGGACTGGCAATGAACAGCATTGTCATCGATTCCAACGTCCTCATTGATGTGATAAACGGATGCGGCGACTATGCCGACACATTGGGCAAGGCGGAAGAAGTTCTCGTCCCGCTGATAGTCCTTGGGGAACTTCACGCTGGTTTCTCGGACACACGTTCTGATCACGCGAAGCGCAGGGCGGTGGAAAGGTTCCTTGAAATTCCCACCGTTCGAACCATCACCCTCACCGAGGAAACGGTCGGATTCTATGCCTCCGTGCGCCGTCAGCTCAAGCGGGCAGGAACGCCGATTCCGCAGAATGACATTTGGATTGCGGCGCAGACGCTGGAACACGGCGCGGCGCTCTGCACCCGCGACACGGATTTCAAGGCGGTGGCCAATCTACGGCTCGTGCCGGAAGGCTAGGAACCTGGCGCCGACCAGGAAAAGGGGAAACCATGGCACCTTCCCTGTATGGGATTGGGAAAAACGAGTGATGCCCTATGACCAGGATGATACCATCGTTGCGCTGGCGACTGCGCCGGGGCGCGCAGGCATTGCCATTGTGCGCCTATCCGGGCCGGAGGCTTGGTCGGTAGGCGCGAAAATCGCGGGGCTTACCTCAGCGCCGCGTTCGCTCGCGGGAACGTTCCGCCATGTCCGCTTCCGCGCCCGCGGCGGCGAGGTGACGGACGACGGCATAATCCTCTTCTTCGCCGCGCCGCGCAGCTACACGGGCGAGGATGTCATCGAACTCCAATGCCATGGAGGCGGCATTCCTTCGCGCCTTCTCCTTGAGGCCGCCGTCGCCGCAGGCGCGCGCCCGGCCGAGCCAGGCGAGTTCACGAAGCGTGCCTTTCTCAACGGAAAGATCGACCTCGCCCGCGCCGAAGCCGTCATGGACCTTGTCGCGGCGCGTACCGAGCGCGCGGCGACTGCCGCACGCGCGCAGATGGACGGACGCCTATCGGACGCCGTCAACGCCGCCTTCGACTCGCTTGTCGATATACAGGCCTCGGTTGAACACCTCCTCGACTTCGACGAGGATGAGATACCGTCGACATTCTGCGAGGACTCCGCGCAAGCGCTCCTCGAACTTGAAAAGCAACTCGACCATCTCGCTTCGAATTGGCACGCCGGCCATCTGCTACGCGAAGGGGCGCTGGCGGTCATCAGCGGACTTCCCAACGCCGGCAAGTCGTCGCTCCTCAACGCCCTTCTAGGCCGCAAGAGGGCCATTGTCTCGGACATCCCCGGCACAACGCGCGATTCGATTGAGGAGTCATTCGACGTAGACGGCATCCCCGTACGTCTTGTCGATACCGCAGGACTGCGTTCCGGCGCGGCCGACGCGATAGAGGCCGAGGGAGTGGCCCGTTCCGAGGCGCTTATACGCGACGCCGATCTCCACCTCCGCGTCGTCGACGCCTCCGCCACCCTTCCCCCCGAAGAGGCCCGCGCCATCGCCGCGCTTCCAAAGGAACGTACCATCCTCGTCCTCAATAAGGCAGACCTCATTCCACAAAAGGAAAGTGGAAAGTGGAAAGTGGAAAGTGGAAAGTGCGGCGAGGAACATTTCCTATCTCCTGTCTCCTATCTCCTATCTCCTATCTGCTCCTGCCTCGTCTCTGCGAGGACAGGAACAAACCTCGCGGCGTTGACGAGTCTCATGGCGAAGTTGCTTTCGTCCGATGAGGCCGCCGCCTCGGCTCCGGAGATTTCAGAGCGTCACAAAACTGAGATTGGGACTGCGCGCAACGCCGTTGCCGCCGCGCGTGAATGCTTTGCGCAGGGCGGAGAAGGCCTTGTCCTTGCGGCGCAACGACTCGCCGAAGGCGCGGAGGCGCTTGGACGCGTCACCGGCCGCGTCTGGTCCGAGGAGCTTCTCGACGCCATCTTCGGCAAGTTCTGCGTCGGCAAGTAGCCTTTCGGAGCTTTAGCTCCACCGCCGGTCGTTGGCCCATTCCTTGTCCCACTGGTCCGTGGGTGCCCACGCCTCGGGGAAGTCGGCGTGGAGCTTTGAGGCTATAAGATCCTCGTTGAGCTCGTCGATGCCGAGGCCCGGGCGGTTCGGCACGTCGATGTAGCCGCCTTCGTATGAGAGGGCCGGCTTGACGAGGTCGCCCCACCATGGCACGTCGACGGAGTGCAGTTCGAGCGACATGAAGTTGCGCGTCGCGGCGGCAACGTGGACCGCTGCGAGGCACGCGATCGGGCTTTCCGCCATGTGAAGGTTCATCTGGACGCCGTATTCCTCGGCCATGTCGCCGATTTTCTTCGTCTCAAGGATGCCGCCGGCCGTGAGGATGTCGGGATGGACGACCGCGAGGGCGCCGGACTCAAGAAGAGGCTTGAAACCCTCTTTGAGGTAGATGTCCTCGCCTGTGCCGAGCGGGACGGTCGTCGCGGCGTGGAGTTGCTTCCACTGCTCCGTGAGCTGCCACGGAATGGCGTCCTCCATCCAGGAGAGATGGTACTTCTCGAGACGCCGCGCAAGGGCGATGCAGTCCTCGAGCGGGATGTGGCCGAGGTGGTCGATGGCGATGGGGATGTCATCGCCGATTTCGGCCCGGACATCGGCCATGTACTTTTCAAGGAAGTCGAGCCCCTTCTCGGTGATGTGGATGCCGGTGAATGGATGCGCGGTGTTGAAGAGATCGTAGGCCTCGCCGCGCATTGCGCGCGGGTCGATTGAGCCGTGCGGCGTCGAGAAGACAGTCTTCTTGTAGCGCCGCATGGTCTCGAGGAAGCCTAGCGGCGCGCAGAGGGCGCCGGGGACGTCCATGAGGAGTTCGATGCCCAGGTCCATCTTCAGGAAGGTGAAGCCCCGCTTCATGCGTTCGCGAAGGGCCTTGCCCATGTCGCGGCCGCCGCCTTCGGAGTCCGTGTCGCAATAGCAGCGTATGCGGTCGCGGTACTTGCCGCCGAGGAGCTGCCACACGGGCACGCCCCACGCCTTGCCAGCGAGGTCCCAGCACGCAACCTCGATGCCGCAGACGCCGCCCGCCTGGCGGGAGTCGCCGCCGAACTGCTTGATGCGGCGGAAGATCTTCTCGACGTTGCAGGGGTTCTCACCGAGGATGCGGCTTTTGAGCATGGCCGCGTAGGTACGGCTTGAGGCGTCGCGGACTTCGCCGTATCCAACCAGCCCCTGGTTGGTGTAGAGCTTGATGAGCGTGCAGCGCTTTGGCGCCCCGTCGATGTCGGCGAAGCGCATGTCCGTGATCTTGAGGGAGGATGGGTCGATGATCATAGGAAGTGAAGGGTGAAAAGTTAAGAGTTAATGGGCTGTGCCAGCCGCGAGTTTCTCCGCATATTTCCATCTGCGATGGGCCCAGAGATACTGCTCGGGATACTGGCGGATGATTTCCTCAAGGCGCTTCGAGAGGTCCTGCGTCGCGGCCTGAATGTCCGCAGCCTTGTTTTCCTTTGAGACTTTGTAGAAAAGCGGCTCGGAAAACTTGATGCGGAAACGCATGAAGCCGGTACGAAGTGAGTAGATGAAGAAGATTGGCGCGCCAGTCAGCTGCTGGAGGACGACAGGTGTGGGATATGTTTTCGCGGGACGACCGAAAACGTCGATCACCACGGCGTTGTCGCCGCGCGCGTGCTGGTCGGAGAGTATGGCGAGAACGCGGTTGCGTTTGAGGGCGCGGACCATGTCCATCGGGCGGCCCGAATGCTTGTCGATGGTCTCGAAGTCTGCGCGCATCTGCTTTCGATCCATAAGGGCCTGGACGCGTTCATTGTTCATCGGGCGGGCGATGCCGGTGACTGGTTTGAAACGGGAAAGGGCCTGGGCGCCGATTTCCCAGTTGCCGAAATGGCCGCTGTAGCAGATAAAGCCGCACTTCGAGGCGTCAATCGCGTCTCGGGCCGACTGGGAGATTTCAAACTCAATGCGAGAGTCCGCATCTTTGTAACGCGGGAAGATGAAGGACTCCGCGACCGTGAGGGCGATGCTCCGCGCCGAAGCGCGGGCGATGCGGCGCGCAGCGCGTGGCGTATCGGCGATTCCGGCCTTGAGGATGTTGTCCACTGCTATCCTTCGCCTGCGCGGCATGAAGAAGAAGGCAACGTCCCCCACCCGTCTGGCGAGAAAGCAGGCAAGCCTGGACGGGGTATGCTCCACAAGCCAAACGCCTATGCGCGCAAAAAAATACTCCACGGATTCCAGAATCCGCGGTTTCCGGGCCCATTCTTTGGGCGCTTCGCTTTTTTCTATGATGTCTTCAGGCACAAATAGAGTTTAGCGAAGCGGAGGCGGAAAGTCAATTATTTAGGGAACGGGGAATGGGGAACAGGAGTTAGGGGTTGGGTTCCGGGTGGTCTTCCGCCGCATAGCCAATCGGTTGCTCGCGAACCTCCCATTCCTGCGGGGCGGCGACATCGTCGGACAGGAAATCAATCCAGAGGCAACGTTCCTCTTCCACATATTCGCGGCGGGGGTCAAGCGGATGCAAAACTGGCGGGCCGCGTCTTGAGGGAGGCAGTTCGGCGCGGCGATTCAAGACGAAGTCCGCGAGAATCTTCAAGTCCTGCGCGCCAAGACGCTCTACGAGCCATCCGTTCTCCAGCACCGTCTGCGGCAGGCGGCCGGCGTTCCAGGCGCAGACGACTTTAAGGGGGTCGTAGTTGCGGCCCGTGGCGTACTCCCCGTCCGTCGCAGGCGTGGAGAAGCGGGAAAACGGCGCGCATAGCCAGCCCCCATCGGCTTTTGCGGCCAGAAGCGCGACATACACGGGCCTTGTCGATGAAACCTCCCCTTCTGGTGGAAGGAGAACTATGTCGCCGGGTCGGAGCGCGGTTTTTGTAGCTCCCACGGTCTTGTCGGGGTCGGATTGGCCGAACAGAGTTCGCCCATCTCCACTGGGGGCCGCATCCTCCTGCGGCGGAGGCGGAAGATTCTTTTCAAGCCGCCATTCGGCAAGCCAGTCGGCGAGTATTTTGCGTTGTTCGGAAACGGTCATTTTTCATACCTCGCCAGTTTCGTGAGGCGCGCGCGTATGATTCCGTCGGAATCGCGACGCGCCAGAAGCCCGTCCAGGGCGTCCAAGGCGCGCAGCGAAATGTCGACCTTCCAGTCCGCCGTCTCATCGGGCCAGTTGCGCTCAACGACTTTCGCGATGTCTGCAAGAACCTCTTTCCACGTTTCCGCCGTCTTGGTCTTGCCCATGCCAAAGACTTCAAGAAGTCGCGGATGGTAAAGCGGCAGGCGGGCCAGGCGCGCGAGCATGACAAGTTTCGTCCGCCGCTTCATCTTGCCGAAGACTTTTTCCGCTATGGAAGCGGCCATGTCGCGCAGCAAGGGGTCGTCCAAAGACTCGGCGCTTTTGTCGGGGACGAGGTCCGCAAAGGTAACGCCGTCGAGCCCCGGTACGGGGGCGTCGAGCGAGAGTTCCTCGCGGGGGCGTGAGTTGGCGAGCCATTTTCTGACAACGGTGCGGACAACAAGTGAGGCTCCGGAAAGAATCGTCTCCTGACGAGTTTCGCCGCGCTGTCCTTTCGCCCTGGCGAAGAGCCACTCCTTGTAGCGTCTGCCTGAAACGGGGCGCGATACCGCCATCCAGTGCTCGACGAGCCCGAAGCATGCGGCGGGATTTGGCGTCTCGGTTGGAACGGAGGTTTCGCCGACGACATGGGCGGCGTAGTGGCGGAAGCGGTTTGAGACGAAAGACGACAGCGCGAAAGCCGTGGTCTGGTCGCATTTCTCGATGGCGCAGCGTTGCCGCCATTCGCGCCATTGCTCTGGCGTCGTCTCGGTCATCGCCGGTCAATCGCCTCCTCTGCGGCGCGAAGCGACGCGAGCATCTCCTCGGCCGTGGTCGCCTCGCGAAGTTCGTTCAGCAATGGCGTTTTTGTGAACATGAGGCAGAGATGGGTGAGCGACTGCAGGTGGCGGCGGTCGTCCTGGCATACCAGTACGAAGAAAAGGTCGGTAGGGTGGCCGTCGGGTGCGCCGAAGTGCACGGGATGCACGGCGCGCGCAAGAAGAAGGAACGATTCAGTAGCGAGATAGGGGTCGTGGTGGCGCGGGTGGATGATGGCCACGCCGTTGCCAAGACCCGTGGAGCAGAGTTCCTCGCGCGCCCTGAGGCTTTCCAGCAGGTCGCGCGGGTCGTAGAGGAGGCCGGCATCGTCCGCGATTTTCGTCACGTCCGCGAGAACGGAGGCCTTGGTCTTCGACGGGAGGTCGAGGACTATGCGTTCGGCGGAAATCATGTCGCATACGGAGAAGGACCCGTCATCGCCCTTCACCGGCTTCTCCGATTCGGAATGGTAGCTGGAGAGGCGCTTGTCGTTCATGCCGAGGATGCGGCGCGATGCCCAGGCATCGATTTCCCCTCGGTCGAAGAGAGGTTTTGCCGCAGAGCCGGAAAAGGGAATGTCCCCCTGACGGACAAGACGGGAGACCTGGATCGGCTCGACGCGAAGGTATTCGGCGACCTGCTGTAGAGAGAGACGATCTGCGGCCATGGTATCCTCGCCAATCCCAGCCTTGCTCAATCCGGGATGAAGAGCGTCTGGCCAACGCGAATCACGTCGTTCTTGAGGCCGTTCGCCTTTTTGATCTTCTCGATTGACACGCCATAGGCCTGGGCGATTGCCGAAAGCGTCTGCCCCGACTGCACCTTGTGCTCGTAGCCGGACTGCGACGCGGCTTCGGCGCGTGCCGCGGTTGCCGCAGCAGCCTTTTGCTGTGCGGCCAGAAGCTTGGCGACCTCGGAGCTGATTTCGTTTATGATTTCCTTCTTCATCGTCTCGCGGTCTGCGCGTATCGCGGCGGCCTCGCCCTTGATGGAGGCAATTTCGCGCTGCAAGGCCGCAAGGTCGGCGCCGTTCGCGTTCTGCGACTGGCGAAGACTGTCCTCAAGCCTCGACAGGCGCATGTCGAACTGCTGCAACTGCACTTCGGCCGACTGCGCCGCGGCCTTGGCGATTTCGGTGTCGCGGGAGAGCTGCTGGCGTTCCTGTGCGGCGCGCAAGGCGGCGGTGTCGGCCTCCTGGCGACGGGCGGAGGCGTTGTACATTGTCTCGCACCCGGAGAAGGTGACAAGGGCGAAAAGCGGCAATGAGCGTAGGAAAAAGGTTTTCATGATGGGAAAAGTCTAGTACAAATCGTCGAAATAATCCATTAAAAAATCGCCTGCGGCTTCCTAGGAAGCCGCAGGCGCCAAGCTGGTTGCCGCACAAGGATTCGAACCTTGTCAAATTGATCCAGAGTCAATTGTGCTACCATTACACCATGCGGCATCAAAAATCGTATGTAATAGTGTACTACTTCAACCGCGCTTTTTGCAATCCTTTTTTTGACTTTTTCTAGCCGTAACAGAGGTGGGAGAGGATGGCTATGCGGCCGAGGCGGGAGGCGAGCATGTCGCCGGTGCGGTTGCCGAGCACGACCGCGGCGCGGCCTCGCACGGGATCTACGGCGACTGCGGGACCGGTCCAGCCCGAATGGCAGATGGCCTGGTCGGAGAAACCGGTTTCGTCCGTCATGTAGGTCGGGGAGTTCGGCCCCTTCATGTCCCATCCGAAGGTGCGGCGGACGCCGCCCTGTTCGTATTCCCGCTTGAAGAGGAGGTCGTAGTAGGCGGCGGGGAAATGCTTTCGGTGGAGCATGTCGGAGAGGAAGAGACGCATGTCGCCTATGGTCGTGAAGACACTGCCGTTGCCGAGCGGAACTGGCGAGTAGAAGCAGGAGGCGTCGTTGTGGTCGCCGATGCGGCGGAATGGCGGGTAGGTGGAGTCGATGTATTCCATGACGTGGCCGTCATCGGGGATTGGGTTCCATGTTGTGTGCGTCATGCCGAGGGGACCCCAGATCATCTTGCGGGCGGCTGCGTCGAGGTCTAGGCCTGTGAGCTTTTCAACAATCTTGCCGAGGTAGATGAAATTGGAGCAGGCGTATTCGAAGCGCTCGCGTCGAGGCCGGACGGGGCGCTTTTGCCAAAGTTTTTCAAGAAATTGCGCGGTGTCAGGCACCTGGTATGGCTTGGAGTTGTCGAAGCCGCCGGAGTGCGAGGCGAGGTCGCGGACGGTGATGTCGCAGTTCTCTTTCGCGAGCACATGCTCGGGGAGATACTCGGTGAATGGGGCGTCGGGGTCGAGCTTGCCGTCCGTGACGAGGAGGGCGCACATGGATGCGGTGAAGAGCTTGCCGACGGATGCGATGTCGCAGCGGGTCTCCTCTGAGACGGGAAGTTTCTTTGCTTGGAAGCACTGGAGACCTTCCAGGAGGATGGGGCCGCCGTCGGCGTCGGCGACGATGAGACCGGCGTAGATGCCGTCGGCAATGAGCTGGTGGATGCGTTCGCGGACGCGGACGGTGCCAGCCTGGGTCTCAAGTACCTGGCGGGCGCGCCAGCCGCCCCAGACACAGAAACGACCGGGGGGAATGTCACGGACAACACGGACAGTGCTGCCGTTGCGGTCGAGGAATTCCGCATCAATCGGGAAGCGCATGCCGATGGTGTGGATCGCGTTGCACTTCGGAATGAGGAGTCCTTCGCCGGAGGGGAGGCCAGTGCGGCCGAGGAGGCCCTTCGCGCGTTTGGGGAAGGAGTCGGCGACTTCGATTTTTATGCCGTGAAGCGTGGTCATTGCTTGGAAACTAGATAATAGATAAGAGATAATGGATAATAGATAATAGATATCACTTGTGAGTTTCGCAGGGCGCGCGTTATTTGCAGCAGATGGCTTGGGACAACAGCAAGATGGCGGCAGAACATCTATTATCTGTTATCTATTATCTGTTATCTGCAAAAAAAGGACCCCGCGTTTTGCGCGGGGTCCTTTTTTTGCTAGGCCTCGACGACCCAGACTTTGATCTTGAGCTCCACTTCGGGGTGGAGCTTGACGGGCACGTCGAACTGGCCGACGGCCGTGATCGGCGCTTCGAGGCCGATCTGGGTGCGGTCGATGTCGACGCCCTGCGCGGCGATTGCCGAGACGATGTCCTCGACGCGGACGGAGCCGTAGAGGTTCGTGCCGTCGGTGGTCTTGGCGCGGACGGTGACATTGATGTCCTTGAGCTTTTTGGCCTTGTCCTTGGCTTCGGCGAGCTGGATGCGGGCGAGTTCCTCGCGCTCCTTGCGCAGCTTCTCGAGCCGGCGGAGGGTCGCCTGGGTCACTGGGCCGGCGATTCCCTTCGGGATGAGGTAGTTGCGGGCGTAGCCGGGGGCGACGCGCACGGTGGCGCCTGCCTGGCCGAGGTTCGGGACGTCATTGAGAAGAAGCACTTCGACTGACATGACGGACTCCTTACTAGGCGAGAAGGCCCATGTTGCGGGCGCGCATGATGCCCATACGGATCTGGCGTTGCTGCTGGGCGGTTACGCCCGTGACACGCGCGGGGATAATCTTGCCGAATTCGGTGACGAAACGGCGGAGGAACTCGATGTCGTCGACGTCGACCACATCGTTCGGCTCCAGATAACGGGAGCGCTTTCTTGACACAGGGGCGTCATTGCGGCGCGGACGCGCAGGACGCTTGCCTTTTTCACCCATTCCCATGGTGTTTTACTCC
>JAEEGI010008774.1_pt1 | contig 22268 bp, 14 predicted proteins | sample 8958751 | NCBI WGS metagenome assembly JAEEGI01 (sample SAMN16246545, study PRJNA631951) | gut metagenome | biome: gut microbiome; feature: rumen; material: KS-attached | host: Bos | place: Iran: Karaj | collected 2018-10 | reverse complement strand
TAATCATTTTTTAATGAAAAATAACTTTAAAATTATCTTTTTTAAGAAATTATTATTTAAATACTTTTTTGATTAAAAATAGTTTAATTTTTATTTTATTATTTTACTTTCAATTGCCATTGATATAATTCAATCTAATTATTATTTAGATGTTAGATCTGAAATTAAAAAATATAAGGAAATTATTATTAAAAGTGTTTCAATGAGTTAATTTTAGCTTATTATAATACTGTAATATCTTTTTTTTAATTATAAATTTTTGAGTTTATAAGTATTATTATTTTTTCTTCTAAAAAATAGTTATGTTGAATAAAATTAAAATTTTGATATATATATAAATGAATAATAAAAATTATTTTAATTTATGGAAGATGATTTAAAAGTATTAGGAATATTTCATATAAAAGAAACAAATACAAAAATTGATAATTGTTTTATAACATTTGAATTTGAAGATAATGAATCATATAATTTTAAACTAATAATTAAAAATACAAATAATAATACTAAATTTTATAAAGATTTTCAAATTACAAATCAATGTAATTTTAGGAATTTTAAAAATCAAATTTTAATATGGAAAGAAGAAAATAAGTTTTATTGTTTTGAATTTTCATCAAATGAAATAGAAAATAAATTCAATTTTTTAGAAAAGCTAAATAAATTAATCATTTCAAATTCATTTAAAAAAAGTTTAAATACATTGAATAATATATCAATTAAATATATAAATAATTCAAATGAAGATTATACTTTAGATGAATTTATTGAAGCAATTATTAAAGAAGAAGAATTTAAATTCAAACTTCAAAATGAAAAAAATATAAGATTTTCACAGAAAGGAACTTTATTTCATTATAATAAAGAGAAAAAACAAAATGAATTAATTTTAGAAAATGTCTATTTTAATATAACAGAAATTGATGATAATTCATATTTTTTTATAAATGAAGACAATGGATATTTTCATTTATATTTTAAATTGGAATTTACTAGATTTAAATTTTATAAAGAAGAAGATAATATTCCAGAAAAAGACTATTCATTTTTTTTTTCTCTTCTTAAATTTCATGAAGGAAAATTAAAACCATATAAATTATATCTTTTTATAATGGAAAATAAAGAAAATAAAAATGTTGATATATTAAAAGCTTTTATTGATAAATTTTCAAACATCATTGAAAAATTTCAAAACCCTAATTTTAATTATTTTTCTGGTAAAGGAAAATTTTATAAACAAAACGAAAAAAATGAATTAATTTTTGAAAATGCTATTTTTAATTTATCTAAAATAGAACAAATTTTATATTTTTTTATATCTGAAAACAATGGAAATATTTATTTATATTCAAAAATTAATGATAGTTTTGAATTTTCAGAACAATATATTCGTTTTTTATATCAAGAACCAGAAGGTAAAAATAAATACCATTTATTTGAATTTGAAGATATAGAAAAATGTAAAGAATTAAAACAAATATTACAAAATAATAATAAAGAAATATCTATAGAAAAAGAAGAAGAAAAAGAAAAAGAAGAAGAAGAAGAAGAAGAAATAAAAAAAGAGAATAATTTTAATATTAATACTCAATTATTAAATGATGGTATAATTAATAAGAATGAAAGTATAAGAAATAAGTTTGCAATTCAAGGATTTAAAAATGATATAATTTTTTTAGGAAAAAATAATAATACACTGGAAGTTTTCGGGAATCCTAACCTAAATTCTATATCATTTGCAAAAATTCCGATTGAAAAAGGAAAATTATTTCATAGTGAAACACAAATATCATTATTAGGAAAAAATTCAATATTTTTATATGACATAGAAAAATCACAAATAATAAAAGAATTTACCCATTCAAAAGAAAAAATATATGATTTTTGTAATGAAAAAAAATATAGTCAAATGACAGATGATAATATATTATATTGTGTAAATGGAATAGAAATAATAAGATTTGATGCAAGAACTTCAATGAAAGAAAAAGAAGTCATGAAATGTAAAGATAATAAAAATCTTTTGAAATATATTTCGACAACAAATGATGGTGAAATTATTGTTGGTTCTTCAGAAGGAAACATTAAATTTTATGATAAATTAAGAAGTTCAAATGTAAAAAATAAAACTCCTATTAAAAAACCAATTAAATCAATTGATGTTACAAAAGACGGAAATTATGTACTTTTAACTTGTGATGATTGCTTAATTGTTTTTAATACTCAATGTCAAGGTACTAATTGTTTTAAATCAAAAATTGATTGGCGTAAAAAAAATGAATTTATTTATTTAAAAATTTCTGGTGAGGACAAATATCACTATTCTTTAGAAACACAAAGTTTTAATAATGCTAGATTTAATGTTTCTGGAAATGAAGAAGAAAGTCTTATTGTTACTTCTATTGGAAATTATATTGTTGTTTGGGATTTTAATAGTATTAAAAAAGGAATTTACGATAAATATCATATTAAAAAAGATTATCAAGAAGTTATTGATAATTGTTTTAAATATAATAGTAATGAAATTATTGTAACGATGCCTAATATATTAAGAATTCAAAATAAATTTTTTAAATTTTAATTTTCTTTATCCCTTTTCATTTTTTTACATTTTTTTTTATTATTTATACAACAAAAAATACTTTTTCTTCAAGAATGAAAAAAATTAATTTAATTAAAATAATCAATAACAGATATCATTGAAAATATCAATGGAAGTCAAATTCATTTTTTATTTTTTACTAATTTTATTATATCAAATTCCAAAAATCAATTTAAGAATAGTTAAAATAAAATTAGAATCAAATGACCCTAATTTAAGTGAAGAATATCATCCATTTAGAATTAAATTTGATTATAATCAAATAGAAGAATCAAAAAGTGAAAAGTTAGTCAAAAATTTAAAAAATATAATGGATGATATATCAAAGATTATATCTCAATTAATAAATATAAATAACAATAAATTAATTAAAGTAGATAAAGGAATTAATAAAATATGTAATCAAAGGATAAAATATTATAGTAAAAAAATAAAAAAGGGGATAAGTGCAGATTTATTAATATATCCTATTTTTGGAAAAAGAAAAAATAGAACAAATAGAAGAATTGATGGTGAAATATGTGCAGTAGATTATAAAACAAAACGTCCTATAATAGGAATAATATATATTAATCAATATTTAAGGGTAAAAAGTTATGATAATTATACAATTCAAATTTTACATCATATTACTCATATATTAGGATTTTCATATGATATTATTAGAAAATGGAAATCTACAATAAGAAAAAAATTGAACTTTTATGGTATGAAAAATATTAATGAAAAAACTTTTGATACTTGGATTGGTACAAAATTAAAATTTCCTAATGCACATTATTCCAAATTTAATTATGATATTATGTCAAGTAAAAAAAATATAAGAACACTATTTTTGTCAGCTCAAACTTTAATTACTCTTCAAAAAAGTGGATGGTATCAAATTAATTTATCTATTTGTGGTTGTTCATTAAAAGGTGATTGTGAATTATTAAGACATCCAATAGGAATTTATATTCATCAAAATTTAAATGATAATTATTATGCTAATTGTTTTTTAAATCAAAATGTTAATGATAAATGTACTATATTAAAAGATACTTTTCTTCCAAAAACTAAATTAATAAAAGTTAATAAGAACCAATATAATAATTATTTTGAAGGAAATTATTGTTTAAACAGATTAAATATATGGGATTCATCAGTTCCAAAAAAAATAAAAGAACAAACAGTATATTTAGTTTCTCCTTTAAAAAACGGTAAATGTAAAAATCCACAAAGAACATTATATTTCTATTATCCCACTTATTTAAATGTTACTGATCCTGAAATAGGAAAATATAATATTGAACCATATACAATTAAAAATAAAGAAATGTTTGTTTATCATTCTTATTTTAGATCATCAGCTGCAGATTATTTACCTTTTTATAAATTAATGAAATTTAATAAAATACCTTTTCACCCAAATTATTATATGTCAAATTTCTTATCATATTTATTCAATCCTGAAAAAATAAAAGAAGTAGTAAATTCCTTAGGTAAATATCAAGTATTTAATGTATTATTACATTCAAATAATTTAGGAAATAAATTATTAATGTATGCTAAATATAGAAATATGCAAAAATTATTCCCAGAAGATTTCCAATATGTTCCTGAATCATTTATATTATCAGAAGACAAAGAAATTTTAAAAGAAAGATTTAAAAATTACACTCAAACAAAAAATGATTTATGGATATATAAACCACCAGAAGGATTACAAGGAATAGGAATAAAATTAATGAAAAATGGAGATGACTTTTTAAAATATTCATTTATAAGTAGATATATATCAAATCCTCATTTATTATATAATAAAAAATATCATATAAGAATGTATGTAATAGTAACTGGAGTACTTCCCTTAAAAATATATATATTTGATGAAGGCCAAGTAATGAGAGCATCATCAGAATATCAAAGTGAATTAGATAAAATTGAACAATTAACTTCAATGTTAACTAATGTTCATCAAAATATGGGGAAATCTGGTTATAATCCTAATGTTACTTTTGATACTGAAATTGGAAGTGAATGGACTTTTAAAACTTTAAGTAAATTTATTGAAAGAAATGGAGGAAATTGGACTAAAATGTGGAATGAAATTAAAGATATTTCTGTTAAAACTATTATTTCTAATTTTAATGATATGCAAAATACATATTTAAATGATTTTAAACATTTAAGAAGTAATAATATTTTCCATAGATATGGTCTTGATATTTTATTTGATGATAAATTAAAACCTTGGTTACTTGAAGTTAATATTAAACCTGCTATGGAATTATATAATAAAATCAATGTTAGAAATAAAATTAAAGTTGAAACTGATCGATTAAATTTAATGGGTTTAATTCCTTTTAATCATTTTACTCAAGAACCACTTGATAAAGAAATTTCTTATAAAGATGATGTTGATGAAGCTGTTCAACTAAGTTTATGTGAATTTGAAAGACCTCATGGGACTTTAGAATTAATTTTCCCTGTTAAGGGAACTCTCAGTTATTATAAAAAGTTTATTAATCAACCTGATAAATATAATTTAGGTCTTTGGGATTATATTGAAAAAAATGGAAATTAAAAAAATATTTTTGATGCTTTTTAATTACTTAATTAATTAAATCAATATTATTTTTTATTTATTCTTAATTAATAATTTAACAAAAAATGAGTAAATATATTCAAAAAAAATAAAAATTGAAAATTAATAATAATAAAAAACTATAACCTAAATAAAAATAAAATAAAAAACCTATAATAAAAAAAGATGGAAGTATCAAGAGTAAATTTTACTCAAACCCAACCAAAATCTCCAAAAGAAATATTAAAACTAGAAAACAACTTTAACATAAGTGTAGCAAGTTTAGGAGATATATATTCTCCATTTTTAAAAAGTCAAAAAGAAATAGATTACAACACAATAAATTTTGAAGAAGAAAAATCAAATATTAAAAGACCAAAAAGTTCGTTTTCAAAAAGAGAAAATTTGAAAAATAAAAGTGCAAAAATAACAGAAATAAATTTAAATTTCCCTGAAAAAGAAAAAGGAAATATATTTAAAAAGCAAGAATATGATATTAACTCAGATCCAGCTCAAAAAAATAGGAATATAAAAATAAATTATTTAAAGAATATAGAATTACCAGAATCAAAGAAATTTTCTCAAGTAGTTCAAGGATTAATAAATCCAGTAAAAAGTTCATTTTCTTTGAAAAAAATAACAGAAACAAATATAAAGAATCATGAAAAAGAAATGAAACAAGTAATATTATACCCAGATAAAGTAAATATATACAGAAGTGAATTAACACCAATTATTCCAGGTCAGTTAAGAAGAAGTAATGAAAATATTAATAATAGTAATATTAATAAAGATAGCAAAAATAATTTAATTTTAATTGGACAAGGTTTTGATCCTAGAAAAGAAAATAAAGATAATCATGTTTCTTTTGAAAAACCTAATTTTAGTAATTTTAAAAAAAATGAAGTTTCTTCTGCTCATGCTAGAAAAACTTTAAATACTAGTGAAAAATTTTTTAGTTCTATTGATGACTATTTTATTTCTAATAGTATGAAAATTCCTTCTAAAAAAAAAATAGATGAAATTGCTAAAGAAGCTTCTCAATTAGAAAAAGCTTTAATTAAATTTGAAGATGAATTAACTGGGAAAAAAAAAAAGAAAATTAAAAAATTTGAAGTTCAATATGAAAGAAAATTAAGAGAAAAAGGTAAAAAAAGATTAGATGAAAAAAATAAAAATCATCCTAAAATTTATCCTGAAATTGATGGTGAATATCAAAAAAATATTCAAGAAAAATTATCAAGTTTACAAATAGAATTAAGACAATTATTTGATCAAATTATTCAAGAAAAAGGAAAAGGAGGTGATATTGAAAAATTAAAAAAAAATATTACAAGAGCAAAAGAAATAACTAAATTAATTCATCATTTATCTGATGATGTTAAAAGAGGTGAAAAAGCATTAAAAGAAAGTATGAAAAAAAAAAAAAAATCTTCTTCTCCTTCAATTAGAAAAAAAGTTGATAATACTATTATTACTAATAATAATAATAATTCTATGGAAAATACATTTAATCCAAGTCAAAGTATTGATATGGGAAATGTAAATAATATAAATAATACAAATTTAAATAATAATAATCCTATTAAAAATAATTTATATGATACTACTAATACTTTTAATCCTATTGTTGAAGATGTTAATGAAAGTAATTCTAATTTACAAAGTAAACCTAATTTTCCTCAATCTCAAAATATTTTAAAATCAAGTCAAAATTTCAATCCAATGCAAAGTTTAAGTGGAAGTCAAAATAATTTTAATTCTATAATGAATAATACTCAAACTAGTAATTATTCAATTCAAAATAATGTTAATATTCCAAATAATAATGATTTAAGAAATACTCAAACAACATTTCCAAATCCAAATTTAAATGCAACTCAAAGTCAAATGACTCAATCAATATATTCAATTCAAAATAATAATATAAATCCATTATCTCAGAATATAAATCCAAATATAACTCAAGTATCATTATCTCAGAATAAATCAAATAATAATATTCCAGAATTTACATTAACAAAAGATTTATATAAAACTCAACAATCATACATTCCAAATTCATCAAATATAAATTTAAATACTCAACAATTTAATACAAATTTACCATTCAATCAATCAAATATAACAAATCAATATCAATCAAATTTACCAATTAATCAAAATTTCCAAACTGTATCATTAAATAATTCTAATTATAAAATTGATAATAATCAACAAACAATGAAACCAAATAAATCTCAAAATATGACAATGGAAAAATCAAAATCAGGAAATTTCCCAAAAACTCAAAATTTCAAAGTTCCAGAAATAAATAATCCATTATTATCAACAGGAGTAATAAATGATTTAACAATGACAATAAATCATTTTCCAGTAAAAACAAATGAATTAAAAGTTGATACAAAAAATTTTATTCAAGATGAAAGATTTAGTGCATTTAACGTTCAATTTCCAGTTAAATATTATTATCAATTAACAAAAGAAAATGAACCTCCTAAAGAAAAAGATTGGTATATAAGACCACATCATACAGAAACTTTTACAAAAAGTGAAAATGCAATTGCAGATGATATTTTAAATACAAAATATATTTCTTATTATTCTCCTAATGATGTTCAAGAAAGTGGAATTAATAAATCAAGACAAGAAATTTTAGAAGAATTAATTAGTGAAACTCATAATCATATTTTTGAATTACAAAATCAATTAAAAAATCAAGCTAATATTTCAAAAAATGGAAAAAATTTATATAAGAAATTAGAAAATTTAAAAGAAGAAGTTAAAGAAAATTATGTTCCTGGAAAATTAATAGATGATAAAAAAAATAAATCAAAAAATATTTTTAATATATTAAAAGATCCAAAAGATAAATCTTCTTATTCTCAAATGTTTGATAACAATGAATCAGTTCATCAAACAAATTTAACTATTGATGCTTATGGAAAAATGTTAGAAGAGTTAAGAAATAAAGAAAGAGATTTATTAATTGAAAAAAGAAAACAAGAATATGAAAGAATTAGACCTCCTGTGAAAAATTGGTATGAATTAAAAGGAGATGATTTTATTAATGAAATGATGAGAAATAAAATGGTTTTAAATGCTGGACCTGAATATTTTGAAAAAATTAATGATTTGGTTAGGGAAGATTTATATTAAATTTTAAATTTTTTTTTTGACATTTTTAAAGAGATTAATATTTAAAATTTTTAATTTTTATTTTTTTTATTGTTAATATTTTTATTTTTTTTGGATTTCATTTATTTATTAAAAAATTAAAGGAATTAAGTTTAATAATTTAATTTTTGAAAAAAAATGTTAAAAATTACAAAAGATGAAATATCAAATAAAGAAATATATAATGTAATAAGTAATTATGTTACATGTAAAATTTGTAAGTCAATAGTTCAAGAAGCATCTCTTTGTACAAAATGTGGTTATTTAGCATGTTGTAATTGTATTAAAAATTATATTAAAACTAATTTAAATAAAACTCCATGTAAATGTAATCAAAATTTTATTATAAGTCCATTAATAATTAAATCAATAAATAAATTATTATTTAAATGTCATAATGGATGTGGAAAAGATAATTTAAAATTTAATGATTTAAAAGAACATTATGAAAAATTTTGTGAAAAAATTCCTTATAATGAATTATATTCAAAATTACAAGATAAATATAATGAAATAGAAAAAATTATAAATGAAATAAAAGCAAGTAATCAATCAGATTCTATTGTTAATTCACCTTATCATAAACATCCTTTAACTTTATGCTCAATAGGAAGAAATTGGATTTGTAATAATTGTAATATTGATTATAAAAGTAATGTAATGACTTATTATTGTTCTGTTTGTGATTTTTCTTTATGTCGAAGATGTAAACTTGGAATATAATTTTATTGAAAAAAAATTAATTAATATAGTTTTTTTCAATTACATAAAATATTATTGTTTAAAATTTAAAAAAAAAATAAAGTATTTAAAAAATATAAAAAAATGTATTCATTAATAATAATATTACTCTATTTAAAGAAATTAAATTTTCAAACATGTGGAGTAAAAGATCCAAAATCATTTTCAGACTGTGAAAAATCATCAAGTAAAAATTCAATATGTTGTTTCGCTCATGTAAGTTTAATGGATAAAGAGGAAACATTATGTGTATTAGTTCCAAAGAGTCAAATATTTATAACACCATTTGTAAGTTCAATGGATATAGGATTATCACCAGATAATATTGCAGTTGAATTAGATTGTGGTTTTCATCCTAATGATATTCCACAAAATCAATCTTATAGTGTTTGTGGTGTTAATCCACAAAATGAAAATGATTGTTTTAGTAATTCTATTGAAAATGCTTCTTGTTGTTTTATTAGTAATCCTGATAATAATTCTGTTTGCCTTCTTAATAATGGTCTTTATAAAAAAAATGCTACTTATTTTGGAATTAGAATCACTTGTGATTCTTTTTTTATCAATCAAAGTTTTTATTTTCTTTTCTTTATTATTTTTATTGTTTTTATTTAGGTTTTTATTTAGGTTTTTTTTTCTTTTTTTAATTTTTTTTATAATTAAATTGGCATAATAAATTTATTTACAAATATATTGGAAATTATTTTATAAGAAATAAGAAAATATTGAACAAATAAAATTAGTTAAAATGAATATAGAATAAAATAATTATTAATTGATTTACAGAAAGTTAATGATATTTATACTTTAGAACTTAAATTGAATAATAATTATTTTAAAGATTTTTGATAAGTTTTAATTAAATTACTATTAATATTTTCATACCTTTCTAAAATTGTTAAAAAAGTTTCTTTTTTCAAATATTTCTCTTTTTTATTTCTAGAATTTAAAGGAGAAAAATAAGTATTTCTAATAATTCTATAATTTTTATTAATTAAATAATTTTTTTCATTACAAATATTATTAGTAGAATAATTAGTTCTTTTTAACATAGGAGGTAATTTAATTTTTTTTTGACTTTTTCTTTTACTTAAACCTTCTTTAAGTTTTTGATATTCATTTTCTTCAGATTTTTTTTTTTTATTATCAAAGGAATTATCATAATCAAATTCATTATCACTATAAATATTTTGTTTTGATTTTTTTAAAGGAGAAGGTTTAAATCTAAAATTTAAATTTGAAGTTTTTAAAAATCTTTTCATAGAAATATGAGGAATATTAATTATTTTATCAGGATCTTTTAAAATTATTCCTTTTTTATTAATAAAACCTTGTTTTCTTAAATAATTTTGTGTAAATGGATTTGTAAAATAACTTTGACAATTTTCATCTAAAAGAGCATTATATTCTTTACTTTTAAATTTACCTAAATTTGTACAATCTAAATTAAATCCTTTTTCTTTTCTTTTTATTTTTTTAAATTCTAATAATAATTTTTCTTTATCAATATTATCTTTTTTCTTTTTTTTTACTGGGACTACTACATTATAAATATCTAAATCTGTTATATAATTAATTTTATTTTTTGATATTTCTATCATATTTTTAACACTTAAGCAACCTGCATTAATACAAGTTAAAAAAGTTTTATTATGTAAAAATCTTGATAGAAAAGCTCCAATAAATATATTTGAATAAAAATTATAATTTTCATTTATTATTTCTTTATTTTGTTTTTTATTCCCTTTATAAATTTCATTACAATTAAATTCTTCTTCATATATATTTCTCATTTTTATTCCTTCTTGTTTATATATTCTTATATTTTCTAAATCATTTATTAATATTGTTGTTCTTTCTATATTTTTTCTCTTTTTTTCATTATCTAAGATTATGTAATCTGAATTTGGTTTTAAATTTTTTTTTATTTTTTTTATTTCTGTTTCTTTCTTATAAATTCTAAAATAAATCTCATAAAAATTATTTAAAGTATTTCTATCACTTATAATATAATCAGATAAATCTATAATTTTTTTCAAAGAATTAATTAATTCTGAATCACTTGATTCATTGACACAATCTTTTGAAATATTAGTAATAATTTTTAATTTATTATAATTTAAAATTAATAATTTATAAAACAAAGCAATATCATAAGGTGATTCTTCTTCAATATTTATTAAATCATCAAAATTTGATAAAAAATAATTACTTTTATTAAAATTATAATGTAATTTATAAAATAAATTTTTTTCTTTTTCTCTTTCCTTTTCTTCAGGAATTTCATTATTTTCAAACATTTGAAAAATTTTACTTTCTATTATTTCATCACTTTCATCTTTTAATATTTGAATTTTAAAATTTATTTTAACTGGAATATCATATATTTTATTTTCTATAATAAAAAAATAATTTTTAGCACATATTTTTTCAATCAATAATTTAACAAATTTTTTTTCTTCTGAAAATTCAATTTTATTTAAAAGAATTAATTCAACAAATATTTTTTCTTTAAAAGCTCTATTAATAAATAATAACATATTAGTAAATTTATCTTGTGAAGAAAGAGAAATATAATCAAAATAATTAATATTTGGTTTTTCATTTTCTTCTTCATTTTTTTCTTCATTATTATCATTTGTCTTTTTTTCTTTTTCTTCAGGATAAAATAAATTTTTTAAATCTTCAACTTTATTATATTCAGAAATATCAAATTTAAAATATTCTACTTCATATTTTCTTAAAGTTAAATTTAAATCAATATCTAATTTTCCAATAGCACATAAATTTGAAGTTAACATATTAAAAAATAATTCGAATTTTTATAAAGTATTTTTTTTGAAAAAATAAATTAAAAAAATGAATATTAAATGTAATGAAACAGAAAATTTAAAAATAGTTTCAAAATATTATAATGAAATTATAAATGTAAAAGTAAATTTAATAAATTATCTATATTATTATAATAATAAGACAAAAGACTATTTAAAAGAATTAATATATTTACAAAAAAAATATGCAAATAATTTACAAAAATATGAAAATAATCAAGATTGTGATATATCAGATTTATTTACATTAACAAAACAAATTCCAGGTTTAATAAAAGAAAAAATAGGAGCTTTAACTTTTTTAACAGATTTTTTAACAAAATCAATAAATGAAGTAAATATTCGTTTTGAAGAAAATAATCATATAATAAAAACAATAGAACAAGATTATAAAGATTTATTTTCAGATTTAGAAAATAAAAATAAAAATATAGAGTTATTAAAAAAGCAATTTTATTTAAAAGCAAAAGAAACAGAAAATTTATTAATAGAAAATCAAAAAAGAAAAAAAATTATTAAATTAAATCATTTAAAAGATTTGAATATGATAAAAGAAATAATAAAAAAAAAACAAAAATTAATAGATGAATCAATTATAGAAATGCAAAATGCAGAAGAAAAATATACAAAATCACTTCCAAATATAAATAATATAGAACAATCATTTATATCTTCAATTGAAAGTTTTAAAAATACTAAAATTGTTATTTTATGTTCTAATGCAGATATATTAAAAGATGCTATACAAAATTTTTTAATTCATTTTCAAAATTATTCAAAGATGAGTTATGTTTCTCAAGATGTTGAATTAAGAGAAATTGCAGAATTAAAATTAGGAAATAAATTTAATGAAAAAATTGAAAAAAATAAAATTATAAGTAAACCTTTTACTAAAACTAAATTAGAACCTTATAAAATGTTTTTACTTGAAAAACATAAACAACAACTTTTCTCTTCTGATTTATATAAAGATTTATCTTCAATTGAAATTGATGATAATGATATTTATGAAATTGCAAATATAATTTATAGTAATTTAACTTTAAAAAATCCTAATTATAATCTTAAAATAGAAAAAGAAAAAGTAATTACTAATAAAATTGCAAATAAAATTTTAGCTTTTTCAAATAAAGAAATTAATCTTGATTTACCTGATGATGATGAATTAATTCAAATAAATAAATTAATGGAAAGTAAATATAATAGAGAAATATTTATTCAGAAATTAAATGAATTTAGAAATCAAGGAATTTTTCTTATTCCAGAAAAAAATTTTAATATGATTGGACAAATATTTAATTCAATGTTAAATAAGGTTATTGATGATTCTGATTTTAATTGTGCTAAAAATTGTATTATTTTATCTCAAACTTATTATATGAATAATAATAATGATAAAAGTAAAATATTTTTACAATATAAAATAAAGAATAATAATTTATTTAAATCAAAATTATTTTGGGATGATTTTACTTTATATACTATACAAGTTGGAATTACTGAATCTATTAATAATAATATATGTGACAAATCTATTTACACTGATGATATTCAAAAATTCGATAAGATTATTTTTGCACAATTAATTCCTTTAGCAGATAATATGATTGAATTTGGTTTAGATAAAGAAACAATTAAAGAATTAATCAATCCTAAAATAGAATATTATCAACTATCTGAAGAATCCAAAAATTTAATTTGGGATTTGTTGGACCGTAAAAAAATATAAAAAAACTTAAAAAATAATAAAATTAAGGGATATAAATAATATATAAATAGATTGAAAAAAATTCTTCAAAAATTCATTCATATATTTAATTATAAGATATATTTATATAAAATAAAATTTAAAAACTTAACCAAACCAAGGAGCAAAAGTTTCTTTATTTTCTTCATTATCTTCTTCTCTTTCTTTCATTTCCAAATAAGAAGCAATAAAAGTACCTAAAGCAATCATAAGAATAATAACAATGATTAACTGATATAAATATTTAGTAGGTTTAACAACTAAATCAACTTTCCAATTAGTATTATCTTTTCCATTAATATTAGTATGAAAAATAACCAATTGTGAATTAGGAATAACAGGAGTGTAAATTTTATTATTATCACTATTTTTATATTTATTCCCTGAAATTATTTGAAAATTTTCAATATAATTATTTGATCTTCCTATTCCAAGATAAGCAAAAGGTAAATTTAATGAAGAAACTGTATTTTGAGGAAATTGAATTGATAAATCCATTCTTCTTGTTCCATCTATATTTGTTGTTATAAATCTTTGAGTTGAACCATATTCACAACAATAAAAACAATTTGAATTAAATAATAATATACTTTTTATTGTGTATGTATCATATAAATTTTGATTATATAAACCTAATGAATCTATATTTGAATCTATTAATATTATATCCATTTTACCATTATCTTCAAAATCAAAAAATGAAACTGAAATTGTGTTTGAATATTCTTCAAATGAATATATTTCACTATTTGAAAATGTTCTTCTTTGATCTCCATTATAATTATCATCATATAATATTTTTTGATTAAGAAATATTATTGGTAAATTATTATTTGTTGATTTATTCTTTAATATAGTAATAAAATCAGGATAAGAATCTTGATTAATATCAATAAATTTTAAAAATAAAGGAAAATAATCGTTGTCATAAAAAGTAAATTGATCATTATTATAAATAGTAATAGTAGCAATATTATTATTATTAATTCCAATATAAAAATCATCAAATACTTTATTTATATTAGAATTATCATTTATTGATATAGGTTTATGATCATTGCAATAATCAGAAGTCCAAGTATAAGACATTGAAATAATATTATAAGCAATTAATATTTTTGGAGGAGAACTTTCTTTAATAGGAAAAACAATATCAATTAAAGAATTTCTATCTATATCAACTAATGAAGGTAAACCTAAAGAATTATCTAATTCATATATATTTTTTTTACTTAAACAATATTTTATATTTTTATCTTCAAATACTCCTTTCCATATTTCTAATACATTTTTTTTTATTTTTCCATCATATGATATTATTATTATATCATTTAAACAATCTCCATCTATATCAATAAATCCATTTGAATTTGGTGATGCAAAAGGATAATTATTATATATTAAATTCCCATCACAAATATTATTATTTGAAGATAAATAATTTGAAAAATATGCAATATTTATATTTCCAGATGAATCAAATGATATTACTTTTCTTTTCTTTTCTGATTTATCATAATATATTACTTTTAATTTCCTATCATTTCCAATTGCTGCTGTCAAAACATTTTTATCTGAATCTTCTATAATATATTTCTTTTCATATTTATTTGATATGGTATTAAATAAATATATATATGTTGTATAAGTACTTGATTTTATTTCTTTAATTGTAATTACATAATCTAAATAAGAATTAAAATTTAAATCATTTGCTATAAAATTTATTATTTCTGTATTTTCAAAAGAAAGATTTTCTGTTCCATTTATTCTTGATAATTGAAAAAATCCTTTTTCTTCATTATATATATAATATGATATTGTTGTTATTGTTCCTTCTTTACAAGCTGCAATTATATCAATACTATATATTATTTAAATTTATTATTTTACTATTTATCATTATTTATATCAGTATAATATAAAGGTTTACAATTTTGAGATAAACCCAAATTAAAACTTTGAAAACCTTTTTTTTTATTTGGTATATCCTTAATTGAATCATATATATTTAACACATTATTAACAAAAGAAAAAATAATTAAAACCCGAAAAATAAATTTTCTTTTATTCATGAATTAAAAAAAATATAAAAAAACAAATAAAAACAAAAAAAAATAAACTCAAAATTAAAAAATAATAAGAAAATAAATAAATGAAATAAATAAATAAAACAATCAATGTTATATGAATCAATATTAAAAAGTAACCAAACAATGAAAACGAATTCCTCTTTATTAAATAGCAACATAAACAATAAAGAAACATCAAATATTTCAACAGCAACACACAATAGAACATCGTCAATGCCAATATCTAAAAAATCAATAAGATATAATAAATTAGATGAAGAAAATTCAATGAATGAAACAAACAAATTAAAATTAACATATAAAAATATAACAAGACAATCAATTCTTCTTCATAATTCAACATCAACAAATTATTCAAATTCAAGTAATAAATTATTTCATCCTCATAAAATTGCATTTGGAAAAATAGTTCCTGAAACAATTCCTCAAATAAACAGAAGAATATCATATGATAAAAATATAAATATAAAAAAAAAATTAAAACAATGCACAGGAATAAATGATAAAATGATAAATATTTTTAAAAAAGGAGTTCCAGAAAAAGAAATAGAAAAAATAGAAGAAAAATTAAAAAATAAATTAATAAGTCCAATAACTTATCCAATAATTTCTCCAAAAAAAATAGTAAAAAATATTCTTCCAAAAGAATATAATTTTAAACAATCAAAAACACCTGATGAAGTATTAAGAAATGCATATTATCCTGTTGTTAGATATCAAAAAAAAATATTAAATAAACATATTAATGCTATTAATAAAGAAATTGGAGTTAGCTATTCAAGTTGGTTTAATTTAATTAAAAAAGAAAATTTCAGTGAAAAATTACAAACAACACAAGATTTAATCGAATTACAAAAAGATAAAAAATTAATAGAAATGATACATAAATTAATAAATAATAATTTTCAATTAAAAAAAGAAGTGAATAAAATAATAAATGAAAATAAAGAGAAAGAAGAATATGAAAGAAAGCAAAAAATATTAGCAAAATATAAATTAGTGTTTATAAGAGCAGCAATTCATTTTAAAAGATTAGGAGTATCAATAAGAGAATTTTATAAAATGAAAGTAAATTTAATAAAACCATTTTCAAATGAAGGAACATATAAATTAATATGTGCAATAAAAGATAAAGATATAGAAAATATAAATAAAATGATAGATGACAACTATTTCTTGCTATTTGATTTTGATAATTTTAATCAAACACCTTTACATTGGGCAGCAAAGAGAAATGTTTATGAAATAATTAGTAAAATTGTTTCTAAAGGAGGACATATTAACGCTATTGATCAAGCTGGAAGAACTCCTTTACATATTTCTTGTGAAAATTCTTGCTTCGAAGCTACTCAAATTTTACTTTATGAAGTTGCTAATCCACTTATTAAAGATAAAAGAGGATTATTACCTATTGATTTATGTAATGGAAAAAATTGGAAATTTATGTTACAAAGAGCTCAAGTTGTAAGTTTTATTTTTTTTTTTAATAGGTCTCTTTCTTAATTATTTTTTTTTCTTCTACTTTTTATTGGCTTTTATTATTTAGTTACATTCAGTTAGAAAGGATATTGGAAAAATCGGGGATTTTGAAAAATCTGTTAAAAATGGAATGTATTATTTGTTTACTCATGAAATGAAAACTGGATTTGAAAATTTGACTAAATATATTTATTAAGACTTGTTTTATTTTTTTTTTATTATTTTTTTTTTTTATTTAGGTGAATTAGGTTTTTTTCTAGACAATGACTTTTAGTATTTTTTAATTTTTTAAAGAAAAATTTATATTTAAAAAGAATATCATATATATTATAAATTCTTTTCATTGCTATATTTTTTTATTTATTTTTTCATTTTTAATTCTATATATATCTTATTTATTTTATTAGGTTATATATTTATTTTTTTATGGCTTTTTTGGGATTAAATTTTTAATTTTTTTAAGAAGATGAATTGTCAAAATACAATTTCTAGTTTTTTGAAATTACTTAATAGTGATGGATCAAATAAAAATGATTGGACTAATTTATTAAATAATATTAAAAAAGAAGATAATATAAAAACTTTTATTGATAATGTTCAAACTGAATTAGATAAAAAAATAAATAATGAATTATTAATTGATATTATTGATTTTTTATTTGATTTTTCTTTTGAAAAAACCATTAATTTTATTTCAGAGGAAATTTTTTTAGAATCTTTTCTTTCTTTATTGAAAAAAGGAAATGAAGGTAATACTCAAATCCAAATTAAAATAATATATTTAATTCAAAAATGGGCAATTAAAGATAATAGGAATAATTCTAATTTTAAAATTAAATATGATTTTTTGAAGAATAATGGAATTGTTTTTCCTCAATGTGATTATAAAATGAAAACTTATGATAAATATATTGATAAAGAAGAATTTACAAGAATTTATAATTATGAGAGTCAAGATGATAATATTAATAAAAATGATTTGAAAATAATAAATGAATTCAATTTAAACAACACTTCAATTAATAATGAAAATAAGAATCAAGTTCAAGAAAATAATATTTATACAAACCAAAGAAATTTTAATTTTGGAAAAGGAAGTGATTTTGAAATTAATGTTGAAAATAATAATAATCTTTTTAAAAATTATATACAAAAAAAGCCTTATGAAGAAGAAAAGAAAAATTCCAAAAATAATAAAAATGAAAATAATGATAATACTTTCTTAACTGGAGAAATTTTAAATCATCCAGAAAAAATAAAAAATATTTGGGAAATAAAAATAGATAAATACAATAAATATATTGATGAAGGAAAATTATCAAATAATATAATAAAATTAAAAGAAGGAATAAATGAAATAATAGATAATTTGTTACCAATGGAAAATTTAATAACAAAATTTACAATGTTAAATAATAATAAAGGTTCTGATGATATGATTACAATAAAAAATGATATGGAACAAACTTTATATAGATATAATCAATTAATGAAAAATAAAAAAGTAGAACCTTTTATTAGTGCTTTTAATGGTAATAAAAGAAAATATAATATAAATGAAAATTTAATTCTTCAAGAAGATAATAATAATTCTAATTATGATTATTCTATTAGTATTGAAAGGATTAAAAATAATTTAATTAATTTTGGAAGTAACATTAAAGAAAAAAGTATTGAAAGTTATGGATATATTAAAGAAAAATTTTATGGTGATAATAATAATAATAATTATGAACGTTATAATTATTATCTTAATAATAATAATAATATTTCTAAAAATGATAATTTTAATAACAATCAAAATAATAATAATAATCAACAACACATTTCCAATTATAATGAAATAAATACAAATAATAATACTGATTATAATAATAATGAAGGTATTTTAGATTCAGTTAAATCAAAATTATATAAATTTGGAAATTCAATTTCTGATGTTTTTAAAAATTATAATTTTAAATAGATAATTATTATTATAATAATAAATTTAAATTGATATTAATTGAAAATATTAAATCTAATTTTTTTAATAATATTAATAATTATTATGTTTAAATTAAAAAATGGAGGTTGAACTAAAATTTTTAGAAATAAAAGCAACAACTTCAAAAGGAATAATATATAAAGGAGATCTACATATGAATTTAATAGGAAATAATTTAAATATATCAATAAATTTATTTTCATCAGTCAACTCAAAAAAAAGTTTTAACTTTCAAATTCCAAATTCAATTTTAAAATTTGGTTTATTTCAAGGAAAAGTTTTTTTAGGAATAGGAAAAATAAATATAACTAATGAAACAAAATGGATAACAATTAAATGTCAAAAATCATCAAAAGATAATCTTGAAATAAATTTAAATAAGCCTTCTGAAATAAAAATAAAAGTTAAATGTCAAATCGTTAAAGTTATAGAACAAAATTCAATAACAAATTATAATAAATATATTGTTAAAAGTTCTAAAGTAAAAAGAAAAATTAATAGATCAATGGATTTTAATGAAGATTCTAAAAAAATCAATAATTATAATCATAAAAAAAATTTATCTATGAATAAAGTATCAAATATTTATAATAAAGAACAAATGAAATTATTTAATAAATCAGTTCAAAATTCAATTGAAAATGATTCTATGTTAATTAATGATATCATAACTTTATCAAATGATTCTAATAATGAATATAGTTATATTCAATTAAATAACACTAAAAGATTTATTTTTCAAAATGAAATTGAACAATTAGAAAAAAATCTTAAATTAAATTATTCTGATGATAAAGAAATTGAAAATTCTTTTAAAAATTTAAATTTTGAATTTTATTTTGAAAATTTTATTTCTTTGAAAAATAAATGTCAAATTCCAAATTTTAAAAGAATTAAAACTAATAATAATATTGAATATAAGGAATTTATAAAGAAAATATTTAAATTGTTTAAATTATATTATTTTATGTGGATTGAATTAAATAAACAAAATAAATTATTTACTAATTATATAAAGAATTATTCTGATAAAATAGTGCAATTAAAAAAAAAAAAATGTAAATTAGGAATAATAAGAGAAAAAGAAAGATTATCTGATGAATTAATTTTTATGGAATATGGTTATAGTGATTATAATCATAAAATTAATAATTTAAATCAAGAAATGAATATTTGGCAAAATTTATATAATAATTTATCAAAAGATAATAAATTCAAAAAAAGAAAAAATTTCCTAAATGAACGTTTAAAATATTTATTTAAATTCAAAAATAAATCTTTTGATTTGTTAAATCAAAAACAAAAAGATTTTATTTTAAAATTAATTAGAAAACATTTAGGAAATAATATTTTGAAATTAACTACATTAATGGTAAATAAAAATAATAATTTTACTTCAAAAGAAAATAAATCATCTTCATCAGAAAAAAAAATAGTAAATAATGAAATAGATAAAAACAATATAAATAATTCAGATATAAAAATTAAGAAAAATCAACAAATTAAAAATCATAAAAATTCGAGTTTACCAAAATATTCTTTAAATAATATCCAAGAGAAAAAAAAATTTCCAATATCAAAACAAATAAAAAAAAATAAAATTAAACCTTTTCAAATGATAGAAACAAATAAATAAAAAATTTATAAATAATAACAATAATAAATAGAATTAAATATAAAATTTATTTTATTATTATTACATAAAAAATAGAGAAACTAAAATATAACAACATTCAAATAAATATTATTTTAATTAATTAAAAAATAATAATTCAAATTATAATTATTTAAATCACCATAAAACCTTTTTTTAAAAAAAAAAGAAAGATGGAAAGGGTGGAATCATCAGAAAATTTTCATGAACATATCTTATTAAAAGTAAAAGCAATAAAAGATTTCAAATGTACAATATGCAAAAAAGAATGTAAATTATCGGAACATTTAATATATTATTTTTGTTTTCAATGTGATTTATATATATGTCAACCATGTTTAAAAGTATTAAATTTGATAAAACAAAATTTTGATTTTCATTCTTGTCAATTAATATTAACTAAACGAAGTTTTAAATGTGATATGTGTAAAAGTAAAAATAAAAAAAGTTTCTCAATGTGTTGTGATAAACATGATATTGATATTTGTTTTATTTGCTTTTTTAAATATATTCCCCATGAATATATTATTCATGAACATTGTTTAAAAAAAGAAAATAATATTAATTTAAAATGTACTTTTTGCGAAGAAGAAAAAAATGATGATTTTTATCTTTGTGATAAATGTAATTTAAACATTTGTTCTAATTGTAACAATAATTTTGCTTGTTTTCAAAATTTGAAAAAACAATCTTTTTATTTTTATTTGACAAAAAAAAATAATTTAATTGAAGAAAATAATAAATTAAATCAAGAAAATGAATTTTTTAAAAAAACAGGATATTCTGGTGAATTAATGAACAATTATAATGAAATCACAGAAAACAATTTAAAATTAAATAAAGAAAATCAAGAATTAAAAATAAAAATAAAAAACTTAGAAAATAATATAAAGGAATTAAATACTAATTATTCGCTTTTGGTTGCAAAAATAAAGAAATGAAAGAGATTCAGAAATGAAAAATTGAAAATCTATAACATTATTAATAAACACAAAACAGAAAAAAAAAGGAGTAATCAGAAAATTTAAAATATAATAAAAAAAATAATCAAAGGAAGAACATATAAAATATGAGAAGGAAAAATTTATTTACATTTTAAACAATTTAAGTTAATATGAAAATAAATATTTGTTTTTTTTTATTGTTTAAGAAAAGAAAATATAATTTAGATTTTATAAAAAATAAATTTAATTTAGACAATTTATACAGTCTAAATGATTTATTATATTTGGTAGAAATGACAATAAAAAAGATCACTAAAATTTAAATATACATATTTATTCTATTATCTACTTCAGAAGTTATTTTTTTAGGAAAATCCCCAGGTAATATAAAATATATTTATATGAAGATTTACAATATTCTTTTATATCAATTAATGAAAAATAAAA
>JAEEGI010008772.1_pt1 | contig 22273 bp, 14 predicted proteins | sample 8958751 | NCBI WGS metagenome assembly JAEEGI01 (sample SAMN16246545, study PRJNA631951) | gut metagenome | biome: gut microbiome; feature: rumen; material: KS-attached | host: Bos | place: Iran: Karaj | collected 2018-10 | reverse complement strand
AAGGGCTCCGCGGGCGTTCACGATGGGTGAGAAGCAGGCCATCTCCACGATGTCGGAGTGGCGGAGGCAGGCGTTGAGGAAGCAGGCGGAGAAGACGGCATCGGCCATAGTGTAGGTGGTGGCCTTGTCGTTGTTGCGGCGGGCTTCCAGGTCGAAGCCCCGGCGGAAGTCTCCGTGCCAGGGGTGGTGCCATCCGCGCAGGTTCCATTCGTCAAAGGCAATCTTGATCTTGCCGTCGCCAAAGCCGGCTTCGTTAAGGATGGCTATGGTGTTGTTGATGTCGCGCTCCGGGCCGTCCGTGGACATCATACAGTTGATGTAGGACTTGGGGTTGTCAATGTGCTGGAGGGAGTCCCAGTAGCCGTGGATGGAGACGTAGTTGAGGTATCGGCCTGCGGCCTGGAGGAGGGGCATTGTCCAGTTGCGGTTGGACTGTGCGGCGGCAAAGAGCATAATGGACTTGTCCGCGGCCAGCATCAGCTTTGCGGATTCCCTTACGAGCGGACCCCACTCGTCAACGGTCTTGGCGCCAAGCTCCCAGGAGCCGTAGTTCTCGTTTCCGATACTCCAGTATTTTACGTTGAAGGGCTCCGGGTGGCCGTTCTTGGCACGGAGGAGGGCCCATTTGCCCATAGTCTGGTTGCAGTATTCAACCCAGTCGCTCATTTCCTCTGCGGTGCCGGTGCCGGCGTTGGTGCAGATGTACGGCTCGCAGCCCACCTTGCGGCACCATTTGACGTATTCGTCAGTGCCAAAGGTGTTGGGGTCTTCCACCTGCCAGGCCTTGTCGTAAGTGGGCACGCGGGGGTTGGTGACTCCATCCAGCCAGTGGTAGGAAGATACGAAGCATCCGCCCGGCCAGCGGACGATGGGAACTTTCAGTTCCTTCATCGCGGCTATTACGTCCGTACGGAATCCGTCTTCGTCCGAAAGGGGATTGCCGGGGCAGAATATGCCCCCGTAGATCTGGGTGTCGAAATGCTCGATGAACTGGCCGAACAGCATATTGCTGTACTCGATCTTCTGGGCATCCGGCTTTATTGTGGTGGTGTTCTGTGCTGTTGCCGCACCCGCCATCAGCAGGACTGCGGCTATCAGTAATAGCTTCTTCATATGGGTGGTTAATTAGTCTGCAACTAATATAATAAAAAAATGCGAGCCGGGCTGTCTGCCTGGCTCGCTTTTTTATTCATTGTGGAGACGCTATTTTATTTCCTTTACCGGACGTACGTTGTATGCGTTGCTCTTTGATACATCCCGCATGGTACCGCCGAGATTGAAATTAACAGAATACCTGTCTCCATCAGACTTGGAATTCAATTGATAGAACGGCCCGGCATAAACAGTTCCCTCAGACCTGAATCCTTGCCAAGGGAAAAGGATTCTTTCTCCACCGGCCTCGGTCGTGTTCAAGGAGAATGCAAGGCCGTCTTCCGTCTCCGGATCCTCGGTAGCCCATCCGGAATAATCCGATGTACTTACATTCGCTCCGGTCTTAGTGAAAATAGTGAACGCCGTATAATTGGGAATGCTGAATCCGGGAGGGCAGGGATCGTAGATGGTTTTGACCACTATTTTGTCTTTACCCGCATTAGGAGCACCGGACTGATATGAATGGCTATTAGTGGCTGTCTCGGTCATATCCCACAGGTTACGCTGCTGAGATGCGACCCAGCCATTGAGTTCTCCACGGCCATACATAATGTATGGATTCTGGATTCCATAAGAAACATCTCCGTCGGAAGCGCCGCTGACTGATACGTACTGAAGGGCTTTATTATTCGTAACCAGGGTATATCCGGCAGGAGAATAAGAATCCTTATTGACCGGATTCATCAGTTCTCCCTTGACCGGCAGGAGAGGATCCTTTCTGCCATACTGATAGAATGGCGCAGAACTTATGGAGTTGACTGTCCAGTAGTCGCCGGTCTGAGAAACGGCAAATACTATCGGAACTTCATTCCCGGTTGCCTGGGTAACCTCAACATAATATAACCTTGGAGTATAGAAGTATCTGGTTATCACTTTTGTATCACACCAGCCCAGATTGACTTTAAGCATCTGGTTGCTGGCAATTGCCGGATTCACGGAGGCGCGTGTTTCTACTGTCAAAGTGGTAAGATCCGTTTCCGTTACCCAGATATGCCAGGACCAGATGATCCTTTTGTCACCTTCTTTCTCGCGGACGGCTATCACAGCATTGCCCTGGCGGATACCATCCGGGTCAACTTGGAAACGGATGAACGGAACGGATGCCAATGTACTGCCGTCAGATGCCTTGTAGGCGGATGAGGACATCTCAACAAGATCGACAGTGTTCGCCTTGATGAAAAGATTCTCTTCAGAAGCATCTTCCCATATAATGACGGCTTCAACCTCACTTGAAGCAAGGTTCACGTCATCCAGAACGTAAGGAGACTGGATGCCGGTATTGAGATAATTCCTGAATCGGTGAAGAACGTTATAATTGCCACTGTCCCAGCCATCGCCCTGGCCATCATAATAAGCGCCGACATTCCATCCATTGCCATCACCCATCACACAGTCTATGGCATTGCCATAAACAAGAGGGAACATATACCATCCGGCCCTGTCAACTACGTAACTGTTGGCAGTCTTGGCGCCAGTTGCACGCGGGCTGCTCAGGTTGTTGATATCGTATAGGGCCAGGTCTTGAGGATTATTGGAATCTGCTCCGTTATTTCCGTTTGCTTTAAGAGCAGCGATATGATCCTCGGTCTCGTCTTCAATTACTTCTCTTGCCAGAGGCATTTCCGAGTATGTTCCTGTCAAGATGAAAGGATCGTCCGGATTCTGCTCATCGGTGTGCGTGCCCACCAGCAGGGAGGTGAGCCACTCGGGCAAGGTTGTAGACCACTGTTCCAGGTTGTTGCCGTCTTCATCGGCGGGAGAGTAGCGGAACTGCATTTCAACGGCTTCGGTAACTCCATCCTTTGTCCTGTAGGAGTACATTCCCTTGGTCTGGGTACCCTCAGAAGCGGAAGTTCTTGCCATTGGGGTGCCAGGATCAACTTCTTCAAGGGTATAGGTCCAGCCGTCGCCGGGAACGCCCACGTTGGTGATACGGTGTTTGGTGCCGGCCTCGAAGGTTATGAATTTATATTCTTCAGATGTGTCGTCCTTTTTCTTGAGAGCCAGTTCCTTGATACTTCCATCGGACAATGTGAATTGCATTGTCAGGTTTGTAAGTTCTTGAGGCAGGGCAAATATGGTGAAGGTCAGGGAGCCGCTTGGGGCAATTGTTTCATTAGTAAAGTCAACTGTAATGGTTCTTGACCCGTTGGTTATGCTGGTGATGGCACAGCTGGTAAGGTCATCGCTTATGGCTGCGGTGAAGTCTCCGGCAATGTATGGAGAGCTCTCGTCCGCCACAAGGGAGAATGAGGACAGGCCCACACCGTTGTCTTCAGGGGTGCGGATGCTGAATTCGAAAGCCGTCATCAATGGCTTGAACCCTAGGGCTACGTTGGAACCCGGGGTGGCCTGGGTTGCAGCCCACATATATGCATAATTCATATCCGGCTTGTATACGGAAGAGCCGGCTGCTGCAGTTACCACCTGAGTGCTGGGGATGGTGGCAGTGATTACATTTGCGTTGAGCGATACTTTGTTTGCGTCAACAGCATCTGTAGCAGGGGAAGGGTAAAGGGCGTAGATGGTATGGCTGGCATCTGAAAGCCAGGTCAGGGGGTTACCAACGCTTTTTACCTTGGCGTTGCTATTCTGCTGATTGTTTGAGTCCGTTTCGTGTGATTCAACGCTGTAGTCACCGTTCGCATTGTTGCTGGCGTCAACCTGAGCCCACACGCGCATCAAGTCTGTGTCTACCCAGTTAATGCGCTCGTACTTTGTGGTTTCGCCAAAATACTCCCCACTGTATTCAGTACGGGTGTTTATACCGTTTTGGTAATAGGTGTTGGCGGAGAAAACGATTGGTTTACCTACCTTGGAAGCGTTAGAAAACTCATTAAGGTCGCAACTTGCAAGAGTAAGCAAGGCTGCGAGGAGTATAAAAACTCTTTTCATAGTATGATTAATGTGACTATATCCAGTTTAACCTATAAATGTATTAATAATCAGAATAATATGCAAGAATTGGCCTGATTGTTTACATTGAGAGGTCCAGGGAGACGGGGCAGTGGTCGGAGCCGAAGATGTCGTTGAGGATGTCTGTGTGCTGGATTTTGTCCCGGAGGTTTTCGGAGACCAGGAAGTAGTCGATGCGCCAGCCTACGTTCCGTTCGCGGGCGTTCATACGGTAGGACCACCAGGAGTATTTGGCTTCGCCGGGGTGGAGGGAGCGCCAGGTGTCTACGAAGCCTGCGTCAAGCAGCTGAGTCATCTTGGCGCGTTCCTCGTCGGAGAAGCCGGCGTTGAGGTGGTTGGTGGCGGGGTTCTTGAGGTCGATCTCCTCGTGGGCCACGTTCATATCGCCGCATACTATGACGCCTTTGCGGGCCGCGAGGCCGCAAAGGTATTGTCGGAAGGCGTCCTCCCACTCCATCCGGTACGGCAGGCGGCGCAGGCCGTTCTGGGAGTTGGGAGTGTAGACGTTCACCAGGTAGAATTCAGGAAACTCCAGCGTAATGACGCGGCCTTCCGTATCGTGCTCTTCGATCCCGATGCCGTATGTGACGCTAAGAGGGTGCTGGCGGGTGTAGATTGCCGTTCCGGAGTAGCCTTTTTTCTGTGCATAGTTCCAGTAGGACTCATAGCCCAGGAATTCCAGGTCCAGCTGCCCGGCTTGGAGTTTGGTCTCCTGCAGGCATACGAAGTCCGCGTCAAAGGACTCGAAGATGTCCGCGAAGCCCTTTCCGGCTACGGCGCGGAGGCCGTTCACGTTCCAGCTGATGAATTTCATATTATTCCAGGGTCCATTCGGCACCGTCCTTGGTGTCCTTTACTACTATTCCAAGTTTCTTGAGGCTGTCACGGATATGGTCGGAGGTGGTCCAGTCCTTGGCGGTCTTGGCGGCAGCGCGGCTCTCCAGGACCATATCCATCAGGCCAGCGATGACGCTGTCCGCCTTTCCGCCGGCGGCCTCTTCATCCCTCAAGCCCAGCACTCCAAAAACTATGTCGTCAAATATCTGCACCAGGGTGGCTATGTCGCCCTGGGACAGCTTTATCTGCTTGTCCTTAGCGGAGTTGATCAGTTTTACGGCGGCGGAGATGTGGGCGAGGGCCACGGGGGTGTTCATATCGTCGCAGAGGGCTTCGTAGATGCCCTCGAAGACGGCCTTCACCTCCGGATTGTCCGCAGGGCAGCTGTCCGGCGCAACGCCAAATTCGTATTCCTCGTAGGAATACTCAGGCGCTTTGCGCCCGGCCAGCGCGTACAGGTCGCGGGCGGCCTGCATTACGCGTTTATAGCCCTTTTCCGCGGCCTGGAGCGCTTCGTTGGAGAAGTCCAGGGTTCCGCGGTAATGCGCCTGCAAAATGAAGAAACGCACGGTCATTGGGCCGTATGCGCGGTCCAGTTTTGGATGGTTTCCGCTGAAGAGTTCCGGCAGGGTTATGAAGTTGCCAAGGGACTTGCCCATTTTCTGGCCGTTTATTGTAATCATATTGTTGTGGACCCAGTAGCGGACGCCCTGCGTTCCTCGGGATGCCACGTTCTGGGCTATCTCGCACTCGTGGTGCGGGAACATCAGGTCCATTCCGCCTCCGTGTATGTCGAACTCGTATCCCAGATACTTCTCGCCCATCACGGAGCACTCCAGATGCCATCCCGGGAAGCCCTCTCCCCAAGGGGAAGGCCATTTCATTATATGCTGCGGCTCGGCTTTCTTCCAAAGGGCGAAGTCGTACGGGGCGCGCTTGTCGCTCTGGCCGTCCAGGCTGCGCGTGCCCTCCAGCGTAGCGTCAAGCGAGCGCCCGGACAGCACGCCGTAGTGGTGGTCGTTGTTGTACTTCTCCACATCGAAATAAATGCTTCCGTTGCTCTCGTACGCGTATCCCGCCTCCAGGATCTTCTTAACGGCCTCTATCTGCTCCACGATGTGCCCTGACGCGCGGGGCTCAATTGATGGCGGAGCCACATTGAGGGCGCGCATTGCGTCGTGGTACCTGAGCGTATAGCTCTGCACCACCTCCATTGGCTCCAGCTGCTCCAGGCGGGCTTTCTTTGCGATCTTGTCCTCGCCTTCGTCCGCATCGTGCTCAAGATGTCCCACGTCCGTGATGTTGCGCACGTAGCGCACCTTGTATCCAAGGTGGCGCAGCAGCTTCTGCAACACGTCGTAGGTGACTCCCGGGCGCGCGTGGCCCAGATGTGCGTCCCCGTAAACGGTGGGGCCGCACACATACATTCCCACGCGCCCCTCGTTAAGGGGTGTGAACAGTTCCTTGCGCCTGGAAAGCGTGTTTGTCAGATAAAGAGCTCTCATATCTTTTTCTTTTTATTTACCGATAACAAAATCAGGGAGAATACACCCAGGATTATGAAACCCACGGCCTGCGTCTCGTGCGCCATTATGGCGTAAGTCATTCCGTACGAATCCGCCGCCACCTTGTCAATGGCCATTATTCCCTGGAAATATACTGACGACAGCGCAAACTGGATAATTGCGTGGAAGGTGCCGAATCCGCCCGGCGCCGGCAGCACTGAAGCCAGGCTTCCAATGAGCGTGAGGCACAGTGCGTCAGTCAGCCCCAGGCCGCTAAACACACCGCCCAGCGCATTTATGGTGCACACGCTCTGCAGCCAGTACATACCCCATATGACAATGGTGTAGAACACGAACAGCCACTTTCCCTTCATCCTGATGCAGCTCCCGAAGCCCTGCCACATACCCAGCAGCAGCTTGTAAATGCGGGCGCAGAGGCGGCCGATGCCGTTGTCGCGCTTGCGAAGCAGCGCCACGGCGGCCACGAATGCGCCTCCCGCCACCAGCAATACCGCAATTATCAACAGGAACGATGCGTTGAAACTGTCGCGGACCCATCCTGCTATGAACTCCCCGAAGCGTCCTCCTCCCAGAAGCAGGATCAGAAGGAACGTGGCGAACATTGAAACCAGGTCCCACACCCGGTCCAGAGCCACCGTGCCCAGTACCTGGTCATACGGCGCCCCCGTCCCGGAGGTTATCACGCCGCAGCGCACCAGTTCTCCGGAATACGGCACGGCCATATTAGAAAGGTTTCCTATGTTTACTCCGTGGAAAGCGGTCATCCGCTTTATTGACGGGGCTATAGGCTTGATTGTCAGCCTCCAGCGCAGTGCGCGGAAGTACATTGCCACAAAACCGGCAAGCAACGCCAGCAGGATGTAGGCCCAGTTGCAGGACTCCATAGCCTTTGCAAAACTGCTCCAATCCACCTTGCTGCAAGAGTATGCTATAAGGCCCCCCGCAAGGGCGAAGGACAGCACATACTTCAATATCTTTTTTACTTTGGAATCCATATATCTCTGCAAATATACCGATTATTTGCTAACTTTGACCCCTATGAAATCTATACTGGGGATTGGAAACGCCCTCACCGATATCCTTGCAATCCTGCCGGACGACAGCCTCCTCCGGGAATTCCACCTTCCCAAGGGCAGTATGCAGCACATTGATATGGAAACCGGCGACAAGATCTGGGCTAGAATCAAGGATATGGACGTCCATTACGTTGCCGGCGGGTCCGCCGCCAACACCATCACCTGCACATCCATCTTTGGGATGCCTTCCTACTTGATAGGCAAGATTGGCGATGACGAGATTGGCCACCTCTACCAGAGCGACGAGGAGCAATACGGCGTAAAGTGCACCCTCCTCCGCGGCAAGAACTCCACCGGAAAGTCCATAGTGTTCGTTTCCGGAGCAAATGCTGAAAGGACCTTTGCAGTGTGCCTGGGCGCAGCCCTGGAGCTGGTTCCTGAGGACCTGAAGCCGGAGTATTTCCAGGGGAAGGACTACTTCCACATTGAAGGATACCTTGTCCAGAACCAGGACGTGGTGCGCACCGCGGTAAAGATGGCGCGCGAGGCCGGCTGCATTATCTCCCTTGACCTTGCATCATACAACGTGGTGGAATCCAACGAAGCCTTCCTGCACGACATTGTGGAGAAATACGTGGACATAGTCTTCGCCAACGAATCTGAATCCCGCGCATTCACCCACCAGAAGGACCCGCGCAAGGCCCTTGACGACATTGCCCGCTACTGCGACATAGCAGTGGTCAAGGTAGGCAAGGCCGGCAGCTGGGTAAAGAGCGGAGACCAGGCCTTCTTCATAGGCTCCTGGCCCGGAGAGGCCATAGACGCCACCGGCGCCGGAGACACCTATGCCGCAGGCTTCCTCTACGCGCATTCCCTTGGAATGCCGCTGGAGGTATGCGGCAAGGTTGGCAGCATAATTGCCGCCAAGGTGGTGGAGGTTATCGGCAGCAAGATTGACATTCCCCGCTGGAAAAAAGCTAAAGAAGAAATTCGAGAACTGATATGCCAAGTTTCATAACAAAATATCTGCAGGCCAAGAATCTCCGTGAAGCGCTTCTGCCGGTCCCCGTACCGGAAGGGGAGGAAGCCCCGCAGCCTGTGCTCAGCAAAGAGGTAAAGAACGTGTTGGTGCTGGTAGATGTCACAGACCTCACCTGGAAGGATATCCGCAACAAGGCAATGGAGCTGTTCATCCGCAGGAGCATCAGCGGCCAGATAGTGTACATCTATCCCGCAAAAGTTGACAAGAAAACCATACTCACAACCCCTCCTGACCAGACCATCACAATGGCGGATATGTCCCGCTTTGGTAAACCCCTCACGGACAAGATTCCTCTCATTACGTCCCAGAAACCGGACATCCTCATCAACCTGGTGCAGGAAACCAGTTTCCTTATGGAGTACATAGTGCGCGTTTCCGGCGCCCGCTTCAAGATTGGCCGCAAGGAATTCGATCCCGTAGCATACGATATGCTCCTCAAGGACACTGAAGAAGAGCCGCTTTCCCCAATGGAAAGTTTCTGTGCAATGATCGAGTATCTTGACAAGATGAAATGGAAAGTTTTGTAAACCACATACTTAACGCGGTAAAAGGCTTCTTTATGGGAGCTGCCAACGTGGTTCCGGGCGTGTCCGGAGGCACCATAGCCCTCATAACCGGCATCTACTCCAGGATAATAGAGGCGCTGAACGCCGTCCTGAGCGTAGACACCTGGAAGGAACTCTTCCGCGGACATCTCAAGGAATTCTGGAAAAAGATTGACGGCTGGTTCCTTCTGGCGCTGGCCATCGGCGTCCTGCTAAGCGTATTCACGCTTGCAAAACTTCTGGAGTACTGCCTTTCGGCGCATCCAGTTGCAACCTGGGCGTTTTTCTTCGGGCTTATATTGGCTTCGGCCTTCTTTATGCTCAAGGCGCTGAAAGGCTGGAAGGGCGCTGATGTGCTGTTCCTGCTCATCGGCGTAGCCCTGGGATTGGTGGTGTGCACGCTCACGCCCTCGCATACGCCGGACAATATGTTCTTCATATTCCTGTGCGGCGCAATCGCCATTTGTACAATGATACTGCCGGGCATTTCCGGAAGCTTCATCCTGGTTGTGATGGGAAAGTATGACTATATGATGGCTGCCGTGAGCAACCTGGACTGGGGCGTGCTCGCAGTCTTCGCCCTGGGCTGCCTCGCAGGCATCCTTGCATTCGCAAAGCTCCTGCACTGGCTGCTCGCCCGCTGGGAGCGCCAGACAATGCTGGTCCTCACGGGCTTCGTCCTGGGCTCCCTGGTGAAAGTCTGGCCCTGGGCCAACGTCCCTTCGGGAGCAGAGCCTCACATTGCCTCCGCCATCATCTGGTGCCTCATCGGCATCGCCCTCATAGTAGCAATAGAGCTGCTCAGCAAGAAGAAACAAGCATAATTATCATACTATGAAAAAGATTATTGCAGTATTGATTGGATTGGTACTGCTGGGCGCACCCCAGATGAGGGCGCAGCAGTACAACGACGGGCCAAAGAACGATTTCAACATATCGTACGGCTACTTTACCGTGTCGCAGTTCGCAACGGTGCTTGGCGGAGTGTTGGGCGCCGCGTTCACCCTTGGCCACGCGGCTCCAACGGATATCCTCAGCACCGGCTCCCTCCAGCTGGAGTATCTTCATAAGACAAACAATTGGCTTTGGCTGGGCGGAGGAGTTTCCGGCGAAATTGACACATTGGTAATGCAGGGCAAGGATTCTGACGGAAAGCCCACGGGAAACCCGACCAGATCCAACATCAACACCCTTAACGCGTTCGCTACGGCAAAGGCAAACTGGCTCCGCAGGGAGAAAATGGCAATGTACACACGGCTCTCTGCCGGAGTGTTCACAGCCATTGGCGAGGAAACCAGCCTGGCACCAAGCGTGCAGCTGGGTCTTTTAGGCTGTGAGTTCGGCAGCGTGAAAAATCGCGGCTTCATTGAGCTCGGCATAGGAATGCATGGCATAATCTCCGGCGGCTACCGCATTTTGTTCTAAAAGTAATCAACCATACCACATATCTGGGGGCGTATATTAAATAGTTAAGCGGTTAATATATTTCGCTGCATTATTCATATGCAAAAGGGAGAGTTTGATAACAATGTTTATCGCTATAACCCCTGTATATTTATAATGTAAAGTGAATGATTATTCGTTGATTTTCCCCATCTTTTCCCCTCTTGTTAACTTATTGAGGGCGATATGCGGTATATATTCAGTTTTTTCTAAAAAAATCTGGGGGAAATATTGTATATATTAGTACTTTTCCATACTTTTGTGCTTTGTGTGCTATTAACCTCTGCCGCCCACCCGTCAAGGTGGATTTTGTTGTTTATCAAAAGAATAATATATATTATCAGATGAAAAAACATTACGAAAGAATGTGTATGACCCCCCTCGGATTTTCCGTGGAAGGTAATCTTTTGCAAGCCTCTATTGTGACGGAAGAAACCGCCGTCATGACAACAGGCCAAAAGACTGTGGAGTATGACTTCACTAATGACAACACGTTTAACACTGATTGGGAGTAAGGAAATGAAAAAGTCAGTTTTATTTTTCCTGCTCCTCGCAGGTACTCTTCTTCTGGCGGGATGCCAGAAAGAATTGAAGGGTGGCAAAGAAGCCGTCCGATTCTCCGCATCTTCCCACCCCGGCACCAAGACTGCTTACAGCGGCGTGGTAGACGATGACGACATGGAGCGTATCGACTGGGTTGTTGATGATCAGATCCGCATTTTCAGCGACAAGGCTGAGCACCGCTACAATGCGGGTCAGCATTGGGCTGATTATGTTATCAAATCAGTGACCCCTGACGGTTACATGAGCAAAGGCGTAATAGACAATGTACCTGGTGACGGAACCGGCAACGGTTTGGTCTGGGATGAAGAGGGTACATATAAGTTCTACGCAATTTATCCTCCAACTGCAAGCGAACAGGGAGCAGCAGGCAAATTTGATGTCAAGATTCCTGGAACTCAGAACATTGACGTGACCTCCGGAACTCCAGACATGAAGAACGCCATCATGACCGCCGCTCAGTCTGTCTCTCAGGGAGATTTGGTAAAACTTCCTTTCGAGCCTGCTTACACGGCATTCGAATTCACTTTCGATTCTGACATCGAATTGAAGTTGTCTGGCATCAAGTTGGCAGCTGCTGACGGTTCACCGGCACTTGCTGGATCTTATTATATCCAGTATGATGACAATCTGGCTGCAACCTATGTGTGCACCGCTGCTGACGAGAATGTAATTTACGGAGAATTCTCAAGCGCTCCCACAATCTCTGCCGGCAATTCGTTCAAGTGCACCCTGTTCGCGCTTCCTCAGGATCTTAGCGGACTTTCCTTATCCTTCTCAGTACAGGCTCCAACTTGGTCCATACCAGAGGTAAGAACCTTGAAACTCAATTACAAGAACGGTAGTCCTGTAGAATTCCCCGCTGGAGGCAAATACAAAATATCAGGAACCATGCAGGGATCCTGGAGCTTCAAGCTCATCACCCTCAACGGCGTGGCCGCTGAATGGACCGGTAAAGACATAACCGTTGCAACCAACGACACCCCTCAGTCCTCTCAGTTCGTAGTTAACGGAGTTCAGAACGTTTACCAGATTCACAATGAGGACAATCAGTACAAAAAGCTTCGTCAGACCTGGGTTCTTGGCGCGAATACAGCAACCGTTTCCTTCAAGGTGTTCTCTCCAGTGAACGGTACATATGAGGTCCAGCCTTTCGTAAAGAAGGCAGATGGCACAATTGAAGAAGGATCAACTGGCTTCGATGTTGCAGGCAGTCTCAGCGGCGCAATCGGAGGCACAGATCATGAGCATTATGCCACCATGGTTGAATTCACGGTCAAGGTGAACGGAGCCGCAGCTGGAGACCAGCTGTTCTTCAAGACATTTGTGACCAATGGCGGTGTTACCCAGAGCCTGGATTCCGAGACACAGCTGTATGATGCCCGTGGTTACCACTATTTTGTAGAAGAAGAACCAAGTTTGTAATACGGCATAATCTTAAAAGGAAAGAGAAATGAAAAAACATATAATATTGACAATCCTTTCAGCCGCAGCGCTTCTGGCATCCTGCAACGGCGTAGAGCCAAATCCTGAGGTTAGCGGCGACGGTTTCTTACTTTCTCTGGACAGTGGCGCCATGATCACCAAGTCAGAGGGCGCCGGTTTCGAGAATGTAATAGACCACTTTGACTTTTTCTTCTTTGAGGACGAGGATGGAACAACTCCTACACCCGGAATGCATGGCCTTGCAGAGGGTTCCAGCAAAGTTCTTGACACCAGCCGTAATGGAGAGTTTAAGGATCTCAGACTGGGAACTCACTATGTTTACATTCTGGCAAACTATCCTGGTGAGATCAACCACGATAACGACTATACTTTGGCACAGCTTCTTGCCCTTCCGGTTGAAAGTACTCTTGCCACTAAGGTAAAGCAGACGAATCCTGAAACCTTAGAGGAAGAGGAGACAGGAGCGGTTACATTCTGTGATTATCTGGTGATGGATTCATATCATTTCCCTGAGGGATCTACCACTGCAAAATATACTGTAGAACTTACTCCTACGAAGATCAATGAAGTACGCTCTGTTGACATTAGCCTCAGCCGTGTTGCAGCCAAACTCAACCTTACCTTGAACATTGAGCCCAGCGTTACCGGAACAATCGGTGATACATGGACTCCGATCCTTCAGGAAATTCAGGCATACTATGTAAACGCCCTGAACAACAAGACAAATGTCGGCGCAACTCCATTGAACCGTGCCGGTCTCACTGATGAAACAGGTTATGATTATTTCACCTACCCTACGAACTACAAAATTGAAGCAACCCAGGAAGGTGGATACACATTCGTCGCAGATCCTGTATATACCTATCCTCAGGAATGGAAGTCTGGTGACAATGGAGAGCCTTACTTCAAGGTATTCCTTCCTTGGATGAGCAACAAGAGGGGCTCCTCTAACTTCTATTACAAGATCACCGTTCCAAAGCCTGCTAGCGGAACTACCTGGACAATCGACCGCAACACCTGCTACAACGTTGTAGTAGATCTTGCAGTGGTTGACGCAGCGAGTGACTATGTTGAGGTTCCGGGTAACTATACCATCCAGGATTGGGGTACCGGCGGAGAACCTGGCGGAAACGGACTTGCCGCTGCAAAGTACTTTGACGTGCCTGTAAGGGAGTACAAGCTGTACAGTAAAGAAAGTATAAACATACCGTTCTCTTCTAGTTCTGCAGTTACTGCATACTTCACAGAGATTTCTTACTGGTACTACGGTTCCACCAACGGAACTCATTATCATTTCCGTTTCAATAATGCAGAGACTCCCGTTTCTTCTGTAACCTTGCCTACAGACAAGGACTCCGACAATCAGTCACTTAATGTCCAGAATTACGCCGGTGTTTCAGTAAATGCAGCAAAGGATCTGAATGAGTACAAGCTTGAAGTAAGCGGCAAGAATGTAGTATTCTCCCACAACCTGAATGAGATATTCTCTGTACGTACAATCCAACTTGTTATAAAGAACGAGGACGGCAGGACTGCAAATGTCACTATCACCCAGCATCCTGCCATTGAAGTTGCTGCTCGCAATTCCAAGAACGCTTTCTTGGATGGTTGGTATAATTTGGGGTCGAAAGATGTTCGCGATGCCGATGGCCATCTGACTGGTCATAAGCACACTCCGACCGGAAATCAATATATGCCTCATATAGACTATTGGAGAACCGGTACAGAATGGACGCCCACCTCTGGTAATTCTTCCAACGGTTCTCTTTATGCTGGTGGAAACACGAGCGTCAGAGCGGATCATTTCTTCCTGACAGAAGTCTCCGTTTCCGCTTTCTCAGAAACCAACAACAAATACAAGGTGCGGGCTGGAAGCAACACAGGCGCAATTACTACAAAGTCATATCGTCTGGGTGATCCTCGCGTTCCTGCCAGCACGCATTACAATTCTACCACATCCTCCGGCACCACTCCAAGATTTGTTCTTAAGAGATATCTTTATAGCGACAAGGCAAAGCGTACTGATAATGGTGACGGAACTTATACAGAATATTCCGATGATGCTGATGTCACCATGGCATGGCAGGAGCCGCTTAAAATTTTGATTGCTTCCCAGAAAGAAGAAGACCAGAATATCATTGCGCCCCGTCTGCTTGTTTCCTCTCATATGAATATCACCGGCGGTGTTCCTTGGAACAACTCTGATGGTACCGGAATAGTACAGCGCTGCGCAATGTACCAGGAGGCCGGATATCCAGCAGGCCGCTGGCGTCTCCCAACAGAGGCTGAGTTCGCCTTTATGATGAAGCTCCAGTCGGATGGTACGCTGCCCGGATTGTTCGCAGACAATTGTTATTATCGAGTGGCAGACGGACGGAAGATACATGTCGGCACTGATGGTAACGACATTCCATATACAGACAGCAATAGCGGTACTGTCTACATCCGAATGGTGTATGACGTTTGGTACTGGGGTGACGACCCTACCGAAGGCGTTGAGAAGATCCGCACTCCGGAGATGATGACCGAGTGGGAGAAGGCTACCGATCCTGAGACCGGTCTGCCTAACTGGAAAGCTCACTGGGCTGACTATTATCACCCTAACATGCATGAGCGCTAATCAGAAAAAGGAGAAAAGAATATGAAAGCAATAAAATATATAGCAGCTATTGCCCTGTTGGCCGGCTTCGTTTCCTGCCAGCAAGAAATCAATCCTGGTGTTCAGACCATAGAACCTCAGGACGATTTTGTGGAGGTCTCCTTCAATGTAGAGTTCCCTGATCCTTTGCCAATCAATACAAAGTCCCCTATGGGCGAAGGCCCTCTCGTGAATGGATTCAGCCTTGGTTTTTGTATCTACGGTGCTGGCGATGGCTTCTTGCAGAACTGGCAGAAGGCAGAAATGGTGACTCCGACCACTGATGGAGATTATATGACAGGAGGTACCTTTAAAGTGTTGCTTCCTCTCACTAACGAGAAGCGAATAGTTCATATAATTGCGGATATTCCGGATGAATTCGACCCGAGCAATCCAAATGCCGAGGACCCTATCACCAATGAATATCTTGATGATATAATGGCGAAGCTGGTGACTCAGAACAAGGAAGGTGCATACTGGCAGGAGATTGTCCTTAATAACGGTATCAGGCAGCATTATGATCAATCTCAATCTTCCTTTGTTCCAGACGATGATCTTATAGCCGCATTCAGTGACATTCACCTTGTGCGTAACTATGCCAGGTTGACAGTAACAAACTACGATCCTTCCGACACAGAGCATTATGGAGGATTTGTAGTTACCCGTTGGGCTCTTATCAACGTACCGACTATGGGCTTTATAGCTCCTTATACTGGAGATCCGAACAACCGCTTCCCTACGGGATATACCAACATTAAGAGTTACACTGCAACAGATGCCCTGCTGGAACGGCTCAGAGATGTGGACAAATATGCTGGATCTATTCCTCTTTCTGCTCAGATTGACGAGACTTTCCCTGGTGATCCTGATAATGAAGGCTCTTCCAATTATGCAGTACGTGGAGGCTATCAGTATATGTATGAGCGTCCAGTTCCTACAACTACCCAGAAGCAGACAGATGTGCTTGTTGAGATTGAATTTGACGCAGGACATAGGGTATCTGCTCAATACCGTGAAGAGAAAGGAATTGAAGATGAAACTGTTAAGGGTAAATATTGGTATAATATCGAAGTTCTTAACAACATGGCCGAGTATGTTCCATTCTATAGGAATATTGCGTATATCCTCAGGATAGAAGGTCTTGAGGCAGCAGGATACCTTACAGCCGAAGAAGCTTACAACAGTGCTCCTTTCGGAAACATATCCGCTTCACTTGAGACAGCAAGCCTTAACGAACTTTCCGACGGTTCATCTACTATCTATGTTGACAAGATGGACTACACCTTCCTTGAAACAGGTACGGTAACCCTCATGAAGGATTCTGACAATCCCGCAAAGTTCTGGTTCATGCCTGACGTTAACACCCCAGACGCCTGCTATGCCAAGTCTGTCGCAGGAGTATGCGATGTCAAGGTTGAGCTGCTTGATGGTGGCAATGCCGTTACTGACTTTACTGTCGATGGAGATTCTGGTAAAATTGAGGTGACTCTTGCGGAGATTGGAACCGGTGTAAAGAAGAGTGTTATCCGTATAAGCGGACGCGTCGGTGACGATTCTCCAACCAATGTCAACAAGTACATTTACCGTGAGATTACCATAAACCTTATGGGTAAGCAGAACTTCATTCACAAGAATGATGTTATAGAAGAAGTAACTGCCTTTGACGGAACGCCTACTGCTTCAGGACTCAATAATCCTGTTAAGATTAACATTTTCCTGCCAGAGGGTCTTGGCGCATCCATATTCCCTGTCCAGGTTAGGATTGAGGCTGAGAAGAATTCCCTGTCCGCTGTGTCACAGGATCTTCCTGTAAGCACAGGCAAGTCAGTGTACGATCCTGAAAGGAATACATACTTCTTTATCAGGACTATCGAATATTCAGAGTACTGCAGACTCGATCCTAGGACCAAGAAGTATGAGTACACCTACAAGTTCCCTGTAACTTTGTACACCAGCAAGACTGGAGACAATTCAACCAAGATTGACCTTCGCGACCTGGCTGGATATTTCAACCCAATGGAGTTAGAGCTTTAGACATATATTCAATAGCAATACCCGTTAATTGAGGCCGGCAAATTATTTTTTGCCGGCCTTCTTTTTTTGCACCTGATGCCGGTTTCTGAAAAAAACAGATCCTCTGTGGATTTGCTTTTTTAAAAATTAAGCCATATTTTTGTATTATCCCAACTAGCGCCTATCCTATTTGGCGCTGTTGCAGATAAAAGATTAATTAGTTAGATAGATATTTTTACCATGAAGAAACGTTATCAGGTACCAACGGTTTCCCCACTGCAGCTATATGCAGAGGGTAATGTGTTGCAAAGCTCGGTTGTCCAACAGGATTCTGTAGTCCGGACAATGGGACAGCCGGTTCAAGAATTCGATTTCAGTGATGATACTTCCTTCCAACAAGATTGGGAGTAAAATGATTATGCCTATGAAGAATCTAAAATCAATAATTCTGCTGGTTTCGGCAGGAACAGCCTTGCTTGTGACAGGATGTACCAAGCAGCTTTTCACCAGGCATAATGGTGATTTTGTCAATTTTGGCGCCGAATCCCATTCATCCGTACAGACAAAAGCGGATTACGGCAATTATTACACAGATGAGTCCCAAAAATATCAGGCCATCAACTGGGCCTCTACGGACGAGATACGTATTTACTCACCTACATCTGCCCGTCGCAAGGAGATTGAACAGGGGATTACAGACCCTGCACAGCTCTACCACTGGGCGGACTATAGCGTGATTCCCAATGAAGATGACCCTACCAAGGGAAATATCCAGAGAATGGGAGAAGACGGACTCGCCTGGGTAATGGATACTGACGCAGATAAGGTTCATACCTTCTATGCCGTGTATCCACGTAACCGTCAAGGCATTGCGGAAGACGAAGGCCTGGGCCTGGGCCCAGAAGGTGCAAACGGAGAGTTCCCGTTATATATTCCCGGCCGTCAGTCTTTCTCCGTGAAGGGCAATTTGTCATATTACGGTTATATGACAGCCAGGACCACCGCAAAGTACTCAGATCCTGAGCCAAAGGTAAGCCTGGATTTCTACCCGGCTTTCACCGCTTTTGAAATATCCATCCGCAGTGCGGGAGAGGCAATTGGTTTGAGTGAATTCAAACTGCATTCCGCTGCAGAGAAAATAGCTGGTGATTATACGGTTAAATATAATGCCAACACTGGTGATCGCAGTTTCGATTGTTCTACGGCAGAAGAGTATGACCTCGTGGTGAACCTTACAGGAAAAAGCGCTCCCGCTGCAGCTGACAACAATGACCTGGTGTTCACTGTACTGGCTGTACCTCAGCCATATACCAATCTTTCCGTCAGCTTCACCACTTCCCAGGGCGTGACAAGGACGCTTCAACTGAAGAATACTTCCGGCAACATCACATTCGCTGCCGGCCAGAAACATCGCATTTACGGCCTGGCGCTTCCTAATGGAGAACTCCTCATCTCAGTGGGCACCGCTCCGTGGGTTGAAGGTGGAGACCACACTTACACCACAATTGAGGATGCTTCAACTGTTTTTGAATCCTATCAGGCTTACGTAGATGGAGGAGGGGCTGTCTGGTCCAATCCAACCTATGTCGCAATAGCCCCTGGATATGATACTATAGTAGATACTGAAACCGGTGCGGAATCAACAACTCCTAAATACAGTCCAATGTTCACATTGACTACCATAAGTGTCGGAGTTCAGCTTAAGCTGGTCAGCGATAATCCTAATGTGGGCTTCTATACAAGGGATGGCGGAGAGGTGGCCGAGTTGATTATTCCTGCCAGCACAACTACTACTGAAAAGCCTTACGGAACAGAGAATATTACTACTTACTTTGTTGTTCCCCGTAGCGGCGCATCAGATGGAGAAATTGCCGGTATTTCCCTTATCAGGACTGATAACAACACTCCTGTTGCTTATACCCATCAGGACCTGCCAGGTTCTACAGACCATACAAAGGTCATGTTCATGGTGGTAACTCCTGAAAAATACATTAATAATACAACACACATGATCCCTAATATTTAAAGAGTAATGAAAATGAAACTGCATACATTATTGACTATATCGGCCATCCTGGCCGCAGGGTTCCTGTGTTCTTGCTCCCAGGAGCCGCTTCCTGTCCGTGGAGACAGCGATCAGGTTCTGATGCTCTCTCCGGCATTGTTCGACATCCAGGACAGCGCCCCTATGACGCGCGCCCTTTCTGAAAATGACCTTAAGGACGACCAGTTCAATGAGAATAAAGTAGCCAGGCTAGACGTATTCATCTTCAAGACTGACGGTACATTCGTAAAGGATTATCATACTGACAACCTTACCTTGGTACAGCGCGGCGGGAAGGAAGGCTATCTTCTTTCAAGCGACTGGAAGAAGGATGGACTTGACAAGAGCGTTGCCTATAAGGTATATGTTGTAGCAAACAGCTCCAATGCAGCCATCACTACAGAAGGCGCCACCACCACCGAGGCCGCCCTCAAGGCTCTTTCCACTACAGACGCAAACATTTATAAGCAATACAAGGAAGGCGCAGCCTCTGATGACGTCACTTTCACCGGCGACAAGACCTTCCTTATGAATGCAACTGTGGCATCCTGGACCATTGACAGCATGACAGCACAGCTCATAGGTAATGAGACTATCACTCTTGAGCGTGCAGCAGTTAAGTTTGTGATGGATGTTTCCCTTACAGATACCTTCATTGCAAGGCTTGCCGCAGATAATGCAGAATATGGAACCCCCGGTTGGAAGTTCATCAACTTCAATACCATTACCCCGGAGCTCCCCGAAGGAGATGCTGTGGATGCCAATCTGTCAACACGCGGAAGCGGGGCTTACCTGAGCGTTACACCGGGTGAGTCCGGTCATTTCATTGTGACCACATACGCATATCCGCAGGAATGGACACGCGCCACTGCAAGCGATGTTGCTCCTGCAATCTTGCTCAGTTATCCGGCATTGAATAGGAACACCGGTACCACGAACTACCATTATTACTACATTCCGCTCTGTGAAAATACGAATGAAAATGCCGTTACCTCTACAGTACGCAATAAAATGTACAAGGTGAACGCCAAGATCAGTTCCTATGGTAGCTTTGAGACATTGACAAACGACCCTGTAAACCTCACATATGAAGTTAAGGATTGGACAGCCTCATCTGCAGATGTGAATGCAGAAGCCCTTGACTATCTGCTCGCTACCCCTACACGCTATTCCTTCAAGGGAGGTGAAGTTGGCGAGTATCTTACAGAGACAATCCATTATTACGCCAGCGGTGATGTCACTATAACCGGCGTGAGGGCTTACTACAAGAACAGGACAGGAGCCGAAACTACTGTTACAGAAGGATATTCTGTTGGGGCTCCGGCCAATGGCAAGATAGTGGTATCATCTACGGTTCCTACCAACGGAACTTTCAGGACCCTTGAATTTACAGTTAATTGTGCTGACAAGAGCCAGAAAGTTATCATCCGCCATTATCCTTCTGATTTTGTGACGGGAATCAGCGGCTCATACAGTACGTATAACCTCAGCAACTGGGCCGTTCCGGGGCAGAGTAAGAGTTACAATTCGTCTCTCGGAAACGGTAACACACTCACCTTCTCCAGCAATGGCACCTACTCGTTCCGCGCAAGGATGTGGTACAACAACACCATTTATACCCTGAATACCAATGGAAACCCCGGCAGTACGGCTTCGAACGTAAACAATAACCAGATGTATGTCCTCCAGATTACGGCCGCAAACGACCAGTATCGAGTTGGGAAACCGAATCTGGTGAGTAACACCGCCACGGTCAACGGAAGTACTGTCTCCTACTTTACTTCCAATGACGATGTCCTGTCGCCCGCGTTCATGCTCGCATCCCAGATGGGTGTCATCAGCGGTAACAATGCTATGACCCAAGTAGCCTCCGCCATCCACTGCGCCCTGTACAAGGAAGTAGCCGATGACGGGACGGTATTCACCGAGTGGAGACTCCCTACCAAGCAGGAAGTGGCGTATATGATCTACAATCAGTACAACAACACTAACGTGATGATCGAGGTTCTGCGCGGCCAGTTCTACTGGACCCTCGACGGCGGGAGAGCCGAGAATACAGGAGCCCCCAGCGACACCCGTACATATACCCGTTGCGTGCGCGATGTAACTGCAGAAGAGATTGCCAAGTTGAATGAGTTCTAACCTTAAACGCAAAAGACAATGAAAAAGTATTTATACATATTTGCATCCCTGCTCCTGTTGGCAGGATGCTCTGACAGACTGAACGTTGAGGGAGGACAACTGGTTCCGGACGGAGAAATGGCCGTAAACCTTAAGGTTGACGGTCCTATGGCAGGTCCAGGAACACGTAGCTATATCAATGGAACGGAGACTGCTATCAGCACCATTAAGATGCTTTGTTTTGATGGGGAAGGTGCTTTCATAACTGATCGTGACGGAACGCTTACACCTACAGATGCAACTCACGGTTCCCTTACCGGTACCGTCCCTGCAAATACTGTCCGCATACATTTTATTGCAAATTTCGAAGGACTTGACCTGAGTTCATTTCCTATGGGTTCTTCTGAAAGGGTAATGATGAAGTCCGCCACGCTATCTTCCGGGAAAGATGACCCGGTGCGCTTCTGGGGTTACCATAAGGAGAATTCCCCTTCTGCAATGGCGTCTTACCTTAATGGGGGTAATACTGTAATCCTTCTTCGTGACCGTGCAAAAGTTACGGTTATAAATAATGATTCAAATATTACTTCCCTCCAGTGGACTATCACCAATGGCCTGAACAGGGGATTTGTGGCTGCTGCCAGTGCTTCAGACAACGCCAATCCTTACGATAATACTTATGCAACCAGCACAGTCCTGACAGAGTATCGCAGCTCAGGTGTTTATGAGCTCACAGAAGCTACTGCATCCTGGGCATCTGCCGGGACAGGTGATGCCAACGCTCAGTTCCTTTTTGAGAATGCAAACTCGACAGTCCCTGTCAAGATTATTATCAAGGCTACATTCGATGACGGAACCGAGCGCTATCACACAATTCTGCTTCAGGATAAAGACAAGAAGTTGTACCGTGTTTACAGGAACCAGTCATTTGTCCTGACCATTCAGAATTTGCCAAGCACGAGCACCACTACAT
>JAEEGI010008771.1_pt1 | contig 22274 bp, 14 predicted proteins | sample 8958751 | NCBI WGS metagenome assembly JAEEGI01 (sample SAMN16246545, study PRJNA631951) | gut metagenome | biome: gut microbiome; feature: rumen; material: KS-attached | host: Bos | place: Iran: Karaj | collected 2018-10 | reverse complement strand
GTGTCAACTACATGTCAACCAGTTTCTTTGCTACTTTTTTCTCCCAGCACTAACTTTGCACTCGTAAATCAATCCACATGTCTAACAAATTAAAAACAGAAAAAAGAATGAAAAAGAAATGGTTAATGATTGCAGTACTATTTACTGCTTTGCTGGTGCAGGCGAGAGAAATCACTATTGTCGTAAGAGGGACGCATACTTCTAATACAGGAAGTACAGAGGTTATAACTCGAGAACCCGATACTCTTTCGGTCATTCCGGGAAGAGGAGTCGAAAACATCTACGTTACGCTACGGGACAGTTGTGGTCATGTGATGGAGTACTATTGTGTACCTGCAACCTGGGAAGACTGCTTGAGCGTTGTGTCTCCATCTCTCCCGAACTCCTATACACTGGAAATTCGCGATGACAGAGGAGTCGTCTATACTGAAGATTAATCAATCTGTTTTTTATCAACTTAATTATTCACATTTAAACATTTAAAGATTATGAAAAAAGTGTTATTTGTAAGTTTCGCTCTTTGCAGTTTGTTACTTACATCTTGTACTAACGATGCAAATGAAAATGCGGTAGATTCAATCGTTTCTGATGTTAAAAATTCTAAGCAGTCAGCCTACGAAGATTTCTTGTATGCATTGGATAGTTTGAATAGCTTGGATGAATATCAGAAAGGAAGAACCCGATCTTTGAAGTCTTACATTTCAGTTAGGGTCGCGGATGGAATAGGTTCGGCGATTGGCAATAAGGTTGGTACGCGTGTTGGAACTGCATTAGGTTCAATGTCAGGTAATCCGTTAATTGCAATAATTGGCTATTTGGCTGGTAGAAAATATGGGGCTACAGTTGTGGGTAGCATATTCTCTGCTGCTGTAGGAATTTTTGGTGATGTTCAGGTGACACCACTTAATCCAAATGATGGTGTTGTCATTCCAATTGATTCCGCAAGTATCTGTTATTTTGATTCCATTGGATTAGGACATAACATGGCGATGGGATATTTTCATAACAACAAGCAATTGTATGTGAATTTTGACAGAACAACGGACATGGATCAATTATATGACGACTGTGTTGACATGTTAGTAGTTGAGGAAATTATAAAAGACTCTTTCTATAATGCTACTTCAATAAAAAATCAAGCAATATATTTAGCTGATTTAACCGCAAGGAATGTAAGGAACTACTTATCTGGACGTTTTTCTTATTCTGCTTTTCTTGAGTTAGAGAAAGATATGCTTATCAATAATGTTAATATGGATGCTCTAGAAGCAAGATTCTATATTGATTTATGTGATGATATAGCAGATGCGACTTCTAACTTGACGAGCGATGAAATAAAAACTTATGGACAGGCTTTGAAAACCTTAATAGACGACTCCAGTTTTGATGCTGAAACTAAAGAGGACGTTTATTCCATAGTGAATAGTTTGTTGAGCAGTGCAATATGCTGGCAAGAAGAAATTGGAGATTAAAAGGTATGAAACATTAGTCATTCTTAGTCGGCCTTATCATAGGCGTCATTTTTATTGCTTTTACAGCAGTACTAGTGTTTTGGGTAGAATATTTATTCACAGAGCGCAGTCCTTCATGGTGGCTCTTGGTGGATATGACGATAACAGTTTTAGTGATTGACTTCCTGTTGGCTAGAATTAGGAAAAATCGAAAGCTCCATTCAAAATAGAAAATGAAGTATTATTAACCCTTTAACAACGTAACATTATGATTAAGAAAATATGTTTTGCACTGAGTCTCATGGCATTGACGACGCTGTCGTTGCAGGCCCAGTCGAGTCATTATCCTATGCGCTCGAAAATAGAGGCTACACGTGTCCATGCTGGTAGCCAGCACCTGGAACAGATTGAGCGGACTTCGCTGTCAGGCCAGCGTTTGGAGAAAAACGTGATGGACTATGACGACGAGGGCAACCTCGCAGTGATTGACTCCTATTCCTATGCCAATGGTAGCTGGGATTCGTTGCAACGTCAGGAGTATACCTACAATGAGCGGGGCGTGCTGCAACGTAGTGCCATCTACCTATGGGAGGACGGCGAGTACCGGCTGACGGAGTGTGAAGATGTGGAGCAGTTCACGCTGATGGGCCAGCCTAAGGTGGTGGTCATCAGCGAGTGTGTTGAGACAGGCGGCTCGGCCGAAGTCGTGCCTGTATTGAAGCAGGTGGTGACCGGGATGCATCACGACCAGCCGGCCGACTACGACCTCTATGCCTGGGAAGAGGCCGACTGGCAGCTTATAGGTCATTCGCACATAGCTTACAGCGAAGACGGACGGCATACGAGTGAGGTGCTCACAATGAGCCTCTATGGCGTGTCATTGTCTCAGGGTGTGGACATCGACTACGATGACTACGGACAACCATGGCGTGTGGATGAGTATTATCTGAGCATGGGAGAGAAGCTGCTGAGCGTGGTGACGGATTTCCGCAATGAGTATGACAATGACGGACTGCTGCAGCGGAGAACGATCACCTCGAGTGATGGCAACGACCCAGTGGTGGACAGCTATAGCTGGAGTCGAGGCACAACCACTGCTATAGGAGGCTTGGCTCAAGGTGATGCCGATATTCGCGGCAGCTACTACTATGATATGAATGGCCGTCGGCATGCCGTGCAACCAGCTCAGCCAGGTATTTACATCATCAACGGACGTAAGTACTTGAAGCGGTAGTACCACAACCCAGCTGCCTATGAAAAGAAAAACTATCCATAGAAGACTCCTCGTGATGCTTGCCGTTGCGGCAGGTATCATGGGGGCCTTTGTGCTGGCAGCCTACTGGCTGCTGGGGCTGTGGATTCCGTGGGGAACTGTGCTGCTTGCCTTTGGTGGGGTCCTTTTCGTAGAGCTGCTGCTGGCGGCGATCGTTTACTGGATGTACGAGCGATATGAGTAGCGGAATACTGTTAAAGTATCCCAAAAGAAGGAGATGGGCATAATAGATAGATGTTTTTCCCGTTCTAACTTTAGAAATATGTAACCACATTAAAAAGTAAACAGTCATGAAAAAACTGTATGCATTTCTCATTGACCACCTCATCGACATCGTGGTAATAGTGGTTCCTGCACTATTGGTCTTCTTAATAGGATACCTATTCACAGGGCGCTGGCCTTCATGGTGGCTATTGGTGGATATAACGATAACAGTCCTGGTGATTGACTTCCTGCTGAAAAAGTTCAGGAAGAAATGATTCTAGCCTGGCAGGCAGCAGTTTCTGCTGAATATAGGAAGATAAAGTGAAGGAAAGACCAAAGAAAAAATGCCGTTTCTTTGGTCTTTCGCATTTATTTTTGTAATTTTGCAGGGCGATAGCAGTAACTTTTTCGTTTGTCAATCGTCTTAACTAAATAGAGAGGATGAAAGAACTCAGCTTCCGCACGGACGTGTTGCCGCTGAAGGACGAACTCTTCCGGCTGGCACTGCGCATCACTCTCAACAGAGCTGATGCGGAGGACGTTGTGCAGGAGACGATGCTGAGAGTCTGGAAACGCCGCGAGCAGTGGGACGAGCTGGAGTCGATAGAGGCTTTCTGCCTGACCATCTGCCGCAATCAGGCCCTCGACAAGATGAAGCGTGCCGACAACATGAACGCCACACTTGAAGAGGGACACGACAAGGCCGACCGCTCGTATGCCTCGAACCCCGAGGAGCAGGCGGTGCAGCGCGATCGCGTGGCTATGGTGAGGGCTCTGATAGCCCAGCTGCCCGAGAAGCAGCGCACCTGCATGCAGCTGCGCGACATGGAGGGAAAGGCGTACAAGGAGATAGCCCAGGTGCTGGGCATCACCGAGCAACAGGTGAAGGTGAACATCTTCCGGGCGCGCCAAACCGTCAAAGAGAGGTTTAAACAAATGGATGAACATGGACTATAAGTACATCGAACAACTGCTGGAGCGCTACTTCGAAGGGACTACGACCCTCGACGAGGAGCAGGCACTGAGGACCTTCTTCGCTCAGGAGCATGACGACATGCCTGAGGAGCTGGAGGAGTGGGCACCGCTGTTCGCCGTGGTGAACGAGCGGCCTGCGCTGGACGAGGACTTCGACAAGCGCGTGCTGGCCATGACAGTGGAGGCGGCACCCGTGAAGGCCCGCACCATCAGCCTGGCCCAGCGGTTGCGCCCGCTGTTTGGAGCAGCTGCCGTGGTGGCTATCCTGCTGACGCTGAGCCAGGCCATCAACCAGTCGCTGCGCTCGAACGACATCTGGGTGGATGCCGACCGGTATGCCAAGGTGAAGCAGGTGACCGATGAGGCTGCCGTGGCCTACGACCAGCTGGGCGACTCGCTGAAGCTGGCCAAGGATGAGATGGCGCCAGTCACTCCTGCCGACTCGATGATGAGCGGCAAGGTGAAATGACGGGCATTGACCATTAAGGATTGAATTTTATTTCTATGCTTTCTCTATAACATTATCATTTAGGATTAAAACAACTTCAAATCAAGCTGTGAAGCTTCACATTTTTCCAAGAAAAGCCAAGGGCCGTGCGTCGAGAATGACGGACGGCCCTTAACTATTGTTGCTCCTTTTTAAAGACTATAGCTCAATGACACGAATAGAGTAGGGGGGGAGCGTGGTGGGCGTGCTGGTGGTGATGACCTCGGTGCGGGCATGCTGGTCGTCGATGCTGCCAGTGAACTGCTGGCAGGTGACCTGCGAGGGCAGCTGCAGTCCCTCGACCTTCACTTCGAGCGTGCGCGGCAGGGCGTTGACGAGCTTCAGATAGCGACGTCCCGTCTTGCTGTCGGCTACGAGGCTGGCTCCCAGGCGATGGCTGAGCTCAACGGAACCTTGAATGGTGAACTGCGAACTGAGATACCTGTCGCCGCTATTCACGGAGAAGAGCCGCTGCACCTCATAGGCAGGCGTGGTGCGCACGCTGGTGTTCGAGAAGTAGATCATGTCGGGGTCCCAGTTGTGATGTCCGTCCTTGCAGAGCATGGGTGCATAGCTGGTCATCTCGACAATGTCACCGTTGCGCTCTACATCAGTGAGGTAGAGAGCCTCGGCGAGTGCCGTCTCGACATTGGGACGCTTCACGTTGGTGCTTGCCGCCCATTCGCCAAGATAGACCTTAACAGCCCCCCCTACTGCCCCCGAGGGGGCTTCATTACCTTGTGGGACATTCGTGTCCCCCTCGGGGGACGAAAGGGGGGCTCTTGGATAACTGTCGTAATAATCCCTATGATGCATAAACCATCCCGTCGACTCGTAATAATGCTCGTCGGTCATATACTGCAGGTCGGGGTGCTTGCGGGTGAAGTCCCAGCCCTCGATGTAGTCGGCTGAAGGAGTATGGAAGGGTCCTACGGTGCCGCAAATCATGATCTCGGGATGGCGCTGGCGCAGGGCACGGCATATCATTTCGTAGCGCTCCTCGAAGACGGTGCCGATGATGTCCTCATTGCCGATGCCGAGATACTTCAGGTGGAAAGGCTCGGGATGACCAGCCTCGGCGCGCTTGCGTGCCCACTCGTTGGTGGCTGGGTCGGCGTTGGCCCAGTCGATGAGGTTGCAGAGCTCGTCGATGTAAGCAGGCATCTCATCCATCGGAATGCCTCCCTGCTGTCCTGCCACCCCCTTGGCATTGGCAGCAGAGTTCTGGCAGGGCACACCTGCGGCAAGCACAGGCAGTGGCTCGGCACCGATGTCCTCGCAGAAGAGGAAGTACTCGTAGAATCCCAGTCCTCGCGTCTGGTGGTAGTTCCAGATGTTGAAGTCGGGCACGCGCTCCTCCAGCGGTCCGATGGTGTGGTGCCAGTGATACATGTTGTCGATGCCCTGCCCGTGAGTGAGGCAGCCGCCCGGGAAGCGCACGAACTTGGGATGCAGGGCGGCGATGACCTCGGCCAGGTCCTTGCGCAGGCCGTTCTTGTGGTTACGGAATGTCTCCTGGGGGAAGAGCGAGATCATATCGACAGCAGCCTCGCGGCTTCCCTTGGGCAACAGAAGCAGACGGGCTGTCTTCTCCGAGCGTGAAGCGGTGAGCACGCATGAATACTGGCGCCAGTCATTGGCCTTGGCCTTGATCCTGCCCTTGCCAATGATGCTCCCGTCGGCAGCTAGCAGTTGCACGTCGATCTGTTTCTTCCCCCGTACGAAGATGCTGAAGTCGTATTTCTGCCCGGCCTCGACGGCAATGCCATCCCAGCCTTCATTCCACAATGAGTCACTAGCGACGAGCGCATAGTGGGGATTGTGCTGACTGACAGGCGCGTCCTGGGCGATCTTGATTTCCGATGGGGAGTGCCAGGCAGTGGTGGATGTCCAGCCGCGATGGTCTCTGGCTGAGTATTCGAAGTCGCGGTTTTGTATCATCTCAGCATAGAGTCCTCCGTCGGCAGCATAGCTGATATCCTCAAAGAAGATGCCGATGAGCTTGTCGCTGATGGTCTTCTGTCGGGTGGTGTCGATACGGAGTGTGGCGTGCATGGTTGACGGCAGCTGACTGAGCGTGCGATTGTCGTCGTGCATGCGTTCGGCAGAGCGGCGGGCATCATCGTCCCTCGTCTGGAAATAGCTGCGCAGGCGTTGTGTCTCCTTCGGTGTGATGGCAAAGGGCTGTCCCTCCACACGCTTCCCGTCGACGGTGATGGCATAGCGTCGCCAGAGGTTGGAGTCGAAGAGCGGCATGTCGATGTCGGAGGAGAAACGCCTGAAGTCGGTAGAGGCAAACACGCGGCGTGTGCCCTGATCGGAGTGGTAATAGATGTTGAAGCCGTCGGTGGTGGGCTGTATTACCGGGTCGAGGCATTGCTTGGTGGTGACTTGCGGATAGTCCTGTGGTCGCCAGGTGACGAGGTCGGCGCTATAGGCAGCGGCGAAGAGTGGTGAGTGGTCGTTGACCTGGAACACCAGTCGCCATGAACCGTCGCTGGCGCGACAGAGCGAGGGATGATACATGCGTTTCTCTGCTCCCCAAGGACCGTAGTCAGATGAGCACAACTGTCCGAGGTGCTTCCAGCCCGTGGTGTCGAGCACTGCCACATGCAGGCCCTGCCGGTAGTCGGGTGAGTAGATGAAGATGCTGTCAAGCTGTTGTGCGGGCGCAACGACAGGCTGCAGAGACAGGATGGCGGCGATGGCCGTGAAGATGACTTTTCGTGACATGATAAGATGGTATTTTAGTTTCTGGCTGCAAAGATACACATTATTTATGACTCTGCAAAGCATTGATACTGCAAAAAACATGCAAAAAGTTTGCATTTCCCAAAAAAAAGGCGTATCTTTGTCCCCAGATTTTTGTACAGACCTTATGAAGAAACATGCATTAGTTCTCTTTTTGTTGATAGTGGCCTTGTCGGCAAGTGCCCAGAGTGTTTATAACGTGCTGGACTTCGGAGCCAAAGGCGACGGTGAGACCGATGATGCCCCTGCCCTGCAGCAGGCCATCGACAAGTGTACGTCGGAAGGCGGCGGACGGGTGCTGCTGCCTCGCCAGCATACCTTCCTCTGCGGCCCCCTGGAGCTGAAGAGTAATGTGGAGCTGCACCTGGAGTCGACGGCGACGCTGCTCTGCAATCCCGATGAGAGCCTCTACACTCTGAGCGCCTTCGGCGAGAATCGTGGCGAGGGCATGATGTGGATCTGGGCCAAAGGTGCCCGCAACCTGAGCATCACCGGTCGCGGCACTATCCACGGCAACGGCATCAAGTTCATGGGCATGGAGCTGAATGACTCCTATGAACTGAAACCGCTGGCCGATCCAGCCTTTGACCCGAGACCCCACGTGCTGACGCTCATCGCCTGCGACAACCTGCTCATCCGCGATGTCACAATCTATGAGGGAGCCTACTGGACAGTGCACCTCGTGGGCTGCAACGTGGCACTCATCGACGGCATCAACCTGCTGAACAACCTGAAGATACGCAATGGCGACGGCATCGACCTCGACCATTCGAAGAACGTGCGCATAGCCAATTGCCATATCACCTCTGGCGACGACTGCATCTGCCTGAAGAACCGCCGAGAATATGCCGAGTACGGAGCCTGCCACGACATCGTGGTGACCAACTGCACCCTGGCTAGCCGCTCGTGTGCCATCAAGATTGGTAGTGAGAACATGGACAACATCTACAATGTGCTGGTTGACAACTGCATCATCACTGCCTCCAACCGAGGGCTGGGCATACAGAACCGCGACGAGGGTACCATCACCGACGTCACCTTCTCGAACATCATGATGGACCTCCAGCTGTGGAGCGACGTGTGGTGGGGCAAGGCAGAGCCTATCTACGTCACCAGCTATCCCCGTGCCGACGGCAATCACAAGGATGCCAACTGGCGATTCCCCAAGGGTGAGACGCAGGGACGCTGTGGTGCCGTCAGCCGCATCACCTTCAACAATATCCAGGCCACGAGCGAGAACGGATGCTTCATCGGCGGCGACACGCCTGAAAAGGTGAGCGACATCTCGCTGAACAACGTCACCTTGAACCTGCGTCGGCAGACCACCTACGCCAATGGCATCTACGACAAGCGCCCCTGCAAGGGTGAGTCGTTCGTGACCGGCCGCGTCTATGGCGTGTACATCGAGGAGGCTACAGGCGTGAACATCGACAACCTCACCGTGAATAGCTACTTGGCCAACTATGAGGGCAAGGTGAAGTATCCCGCCAAGACCCTCAACCCCGTCCACCGCCTGAAAAACTTCGTCAACAAGACTGCCGGTGAACTGTCGCAGTGAGACTAGGAGCACTAGGATCCCTAGGACTACTAGGATCCCTAGGACTACTAGGAGCACTAGGATTACTAGGAGCACTAGTGAGACTAGACTAAACAAGCAAAAAAACAACAATAAATAATTAAAAACAACCATTAAAAAACAAACGTTATGCAAAATGTAAGAAAAGCATTCAGCCGCACCCTGACGCTGGCCTTGCTCCTGATGGTGACAACCGTCGCCTGGGCACAACAGCGCATCGGCGGTACTGTGAGAGACGCTAAGGGCGAAGCCCTCATTGGCGTGAGCGTGAAAGAGGCCGGAACATCCAACGGCACCACTACCAACATGAACGGACAGTTCACCCTCAATGTGAGACAAGGAGCCAACCTTGAGTTCTCTTACATCGGCTACAATCCGCAGACACTCAGGGCACAGAACGGCATGACCGTCACCCTGCAGGAAGACAACCAGCTGATTGACGAAGTGGTGGTCGTGGGTTACGGCACCATGCGCCGCAAGGACGTCACCTCGTCGATTACCACCGTGAAGGCCGAAGACCTGAACCGAGGCGTATTCACCGACCCAGGTCAGATGCTCCAGGGAAAGGTTCCCGGTCTGGTCATCTCCTCAACAGCCGACCCTAACGGTGCACCTACCATCACGCTGCGTGGTGCTTCCACGCTCCGTACAGGTGCTATGTCACCTTACTATGTAGTCGACGGTATTCCCGGCGTTGACATCTCGATCGTTGCCCCCGACGACATTGAGTCGATCGATGTGCTGCGCGATGCTACCGCTACTGCAATCTACGGTTCGAAGGCTGCCAACGGTGTGATCATCATCACCACGAAGAAAGGCGCTGAGGAGAAGACCAACGTGACCTACAACGGCTATGTGGCTTTCGACAAGATCCTCAAGACCTACGACGTCTGCACGGCCGACGACCTGCGCCAGTATGCCAAGACCAACGGCGTTGCCCTGAAGGACGGCGGTGCCAACACCGACTGGCAGGACGAAGTGCTCCGCACAGGCATCAGCCACAACCATAACCTGAGCATCAGCGGAGGAAACGAGCGTACGAACTATATGATCAGCGGCAACCTCATGAAGCGTGAGGGTGTCATCAAGATGACGGGTATGGATCGTTTCAATATTCGCTCGCTCGTCTCTACCAAGGTGCTGAAGGACCACCTCACCTTGTCGATGGGTGTGAACTCCATGTATGGCAAGCACTTTGGCGTTCCCACAGGCAATGAAGGTGCATCTGTGCTCGATGCCATGAACTACTACTCACCCACCAACGCCATCAAGAATCCCGACGGATCGTGGACGGTAGGCGCCGGCTCGAAGAACTACAACCCGCTGGCCCTGATGGAGGAGAACACTTCTGAGACCATCTGGAAGCGCAACCAGTTCATCGGAAAGACCGCACTCGAGCTGTGGAAGGGATTCTTCTGGAACGTCAACTACTCATGGAGCAATTATCAGAGCACCTACAGCGCCTACAACACCCGCTACTCACAGCTTGAAGGCATCGGCAACAAGAACGGTCAGGCCACCCGCAGCACTTACTTCGGACGTGAGCAGACCTTCGAGACCTACCTGAACTACGGCTTCGAGGTTGGCTTGAGCAAGATCGACCTGATGGCCGGTTACTCGTGGGAAGAGAAGAAAACCAACGACGGCTTCGGCCTCAGCGTTGAAGGCTACTATAACGACGAACTGGGATGGATGAACATGGCGTATGCTCAGCAGCTCCTCAATGTTCCTCTGTCGGTTCAGAGTGGTGTTCTGGACAAGATTCGCAACATTTCTTTCTACGGTCGTATCAACTACTCGTTCAACAGCCGCTACATGCTGCAGGCTACTGTCCGTCGCGACGGCTCGTCGGTATTCGGCGAGAACCACCGTTGGGGCACCTTCCCCTCAGTGTCGGCTGCATGGAACATCACCGAGGAGGAGTTCATGAAGAACCAGAACCTGTTCTCCAACCTGAAGTTCCGCGCCGGTTATGGTGTCTCGGGTAACGCCATGGGCTTCAATCCCTATTCTTCATTAGCCATTTGGGGCGCCTCTGGCTTGTTCGAATACGACGGCAAGACTTATCGCATATACGCTCCCACTCAGAATCCCAACCCTGACCTCAAGTGGGAGTCGACAGGCATGCTGAACATCGGTCTTGACTTCGGTTTCCTGAAGAACCGCATCAACGGTACCATCGAGGTCTACCACAAGAAGACCAAGGACCTCATTTGGAGCTATCCCGTTCCTACGACAAAATATATTTATCCTTGGTTAGATGCCAACGTGGGCGAGATGACCAATAAGGGTATCGAGCTGACCTTGAACATCGATGCTATCCGCACGAAGGACTTCAGCTGGATGACCACCATCAACCTGTCGCACAACAAGAACACCGTCGACAAGATGCAGAACGAGCAGTTCAACACTACCAACCTCACCCAGGGTGACCCGATGGTGGCCGGTGTCTCGGCTAACGGCTGGACCCAGCGCATCATGGAAGGCGAGCCTCTTGGCACCTTCTATACTTATCAGTATGCCGGTACCGTAAACGGACGTTCCGAGTACTATGTGCTCGATGAGAACGGCAACCGCACAGGTGAAACCACCAACAATCCCGGCCTGAAGGACCGCTCCATCACTGGCTGTGCACAGCCTAAGCTCAACGCAGGTTGGAACAACAACCTCCGCTACAAGAACTGGAACCTGAATGCCTTCATTACCAGCGTCTTCGGCAATGATGTCTACAACGGACCGCGTGCCCACTACACCAGTGCACAGATGTTCTCCGACGGCAAGAACGTGCTGAAGGAGTTCCTCGACTTCCCCGCTGGCGACGCTTCCGGTTCACTCCCCTCCGATCGTTTCATCGAGAAGGGCACCTACATCCGCTTGCAGTCACTCTCGCTGAGCTACACCTTCCGCAACTGCTTCAACGACTGGATTCAGGACCTCACCCTCTATGGCACAGCCAACAACCTGCTCACCATCACCAACTACAAGGGTCTCGATCCCGAGGTTAACCTTGGTGGCATCGATCCCGGTATTGACTATCGCTGGAGCCGTTATCCCCACACACGCACCTTCATGCTTGGCGTGAAGATCAACTTCGGTGGTGGCAAGGCTAAGAAGGCTGCTACCACTCAGTATGTCGATCGTGAAGTAGTCAAGGAAGTACCAGTCGAAGTAGTCAAGGAGGTTCCCGGAAAGGACAAGGAGACGCTCGTTCAGACCACTTACGTCGTGACATTCGCCGTGAACTCGTCAGAGATCGTTAATAAGAAGGAGCTTGATGGCATTCCCAGTGGTGCTAACGTTGAGATTGTTGCCTACGCATCGCCCGAGGGTCCCGAAGATGTCAACCAGCAGCTGTCGCAGGATCGTGCCGATGCTGTTGCCAAGTATCTGAAAAACAAGGGTGTCAACGTGTCGCGTGTCATCGCAAAGGGTGCTGACACCAACCACTCCAACCGCATCGCTATCGTGACCGTAAAGTAAATATCATTTAATCAGACTTCAAGAATATGAAACTTAATAAAGTATTTTTAGCAGCTGGTTTGTTTGCCGTAGCACTGACCAGTTGTACAGACTTGGATGTCAAGCCAAGTTCTCAGTACACTTACAATGCCGGTGAGAATTCTGGTGTTGATCCTATGATTTTGGTCGAGGCCAAGATGTCAGATGTTTATTTTCATCTGGCAGGAACATTCGGCCGCCGTTACATGGAGGCTCAGTGCCTCGCTTCCGATGAGTTCACTGCTCTTGCTTTCGACGGAGGTTACTACGACGATGGCACCTACGCTCACCAGGCTCTTCATAACAGCAAGGCCACCGATGCTTCCCTCGACTGGTACTCAGAGTTGACTTCAGGTATCACCAAAACCAACACCATCCTCGAGGAGTTTGGTGCCAGTGCCTCAGAGCAGATGAAGGCTCCCGCCCGTGCCATGCGTGCATTCTTTACCTGGATTCTGATGGACAGCTTCGGCGATGCTCCTATCCTGGAGAAGGTGCCTGCTGAAGGCGAGGTCGTTGCCCGCTCACCCCGTAAGGAAGTGGCCGCGTGGATTGAGAGTGAGCTCAACGAAATCATTCCCTACCTCACCGAGGACATGACCGAGAACACTTACGGCAAGCCGACCAAGTGGATGGCTGAGGCCCTGCTGGCCAAGCTCTACATCAACTGGGCTGTCTATACAGCTGAGTCAGTCGACCAGTACGATGCTGCCACCGCTGCCAATCCTAAGCTCGACGATGTGATTGCCACTTGCGACGACATCATCCAGAGCGGCAAGTTCAACCTCGGCTCCGTCGACTACCTCCACAAGTTCTCCTTCGACAACGGTCCCCAGGTCGAGGACTTCATCTACGTCATGCCTTACGATGCCATCGACCGCCAGGGCTTCCAGTATGCTCGTCCGCGCTCGTTCAAGCAGCTGAAGAACATGCTTCCCAACGTCTATGGCTCAGCCGACAAGTTCACACAGTCCTTCGGTGGCAACATGGTCGTTACACCTGAGTTCGTTAAGCTCTTCAGCCTCGACGGCGATATCCGCAACCTCTGCATCCTGCGTGGCGATGTCTTCATCCGCGACCCGAAGACCTTGAAGCCCACCTCCGAGCCGTTCATGTATAATGGCAAGCAGGTACATTTCACCGATGACATCAAGCTCATCAAGCAGGACAACACCATTGACGTAGGCAATGATGACAATGCCATTCAGCAGGGAGCACATTCCATCAAGTGGTTCATCACGCCTGCCGACTACAACAATGGCCGCAACCAGTCCAACGACCTGCCCCTCTTCCGCTATGCCGACATTCTCCTCATGAAGGCTGAGGCACTCGCACGTCTCGGACAGGGCGGAGCCCGCGACCTGTTCAATCAGATCCGTGCCTATGCCGGTGCACCTCAGATTGCCGGAGAGCCCACCCTGCAGGACATCTACGACGAGCGTGGCCGTGAGTTCTTCGACGAGAACTGGCGCCGCAACGACATGATCCGCTTCGGTCACTTCGAGGACGAGTTCTTCCCCCATTACAAGAACTTCCCCGATGCCAACTTCGACAAGCGTCACCGCATCTTCCCCGTAGAGCAGGAGATGCTCGACCTCAACGTAGGTTGGGAACAGAACCCCGGCTACTAAACCTCAAGACATTCTGGGCAGTCACAAACGTGGCTGCCCAGAATCTGTTTCAATCATAGCGAACTACATTAGCAAAACACCCTACCATCCTACCTAATCTCTTGAAATGCCTTTACGCAAAGGGGATTTCTCAGGTAGGATGTTGGTCGAACACCCTACCTACACCCTACCTTATACCCCACCATTCACCAAAACAGAATGTCAGGTAGGGTGTTGGTAGGGTGTTGAGTTATCATCCTACCTCTCGAAACGTCAATAAACACTAGCCTTTTGAGCGATTAGGTAGGATGATAGGATGTTTATGCAATTCATATTTTTCTGATAGAAGAGATGCCATTGTAAGCAATATACTTATTGACAGGAAGTAATAAGCCCGTCACTTTGCAGTCGCTCGTTACGGACGGGCGGCATGCCCGTTGCGGACGGAGTGCACGCTCGTTTGGGACGGAGTGCACGCTCGTAGCGAACCCTCTGAGTGATCGTCCCAAACGAGCAATCGCTCCGTCCCAAACGAGCATCCGCTAAGTGCCCAACTATCCCACACTCCGTCCGAAACTAGCAACTGCAAGATGGCCGACGAGCATCCATAGTCTTTGGGACTAACAAAGATTTTTGTGATTTCGTTCCGGTGCTTGTTCACCCTCTGAATAAATCCGTTTGACGTGATAGCGTCTACTTTTTCGTTTTCCTCGGGGAAGACGAAATCCAAGTTTTTTGCAAAGAAAATGGGAGAAAAATTGGGAATTACAGATAAAGTTTGTATCTTTGCAGCAGATTTGTTACTAACTTAATACTATTATGAGAACATCGCGTTTTGTTTTTATCGCATGTCTGGCCGTGGGAGTGACTACTGCCAGTGCACAGGACTATTCAGACTTTCTGACCAGTGCACGAGGCTTCACCGAGGTGACAAGCATGGAGGGCTTCACTGGTGACGCTACCGACTGCTATATTCTTGCATCTGCCGAGAACACAGGACTCATCGTGGGCGTGGGCAGCTATAAAGAAAAGCCAGACTGGGCCAGCGAAGAATCGAAGGCATTGCGCTATGTCTCAGCCGGGATTGACCCTGTACTTGACCTCACAAACTTCTTCACCATCGAGAAGAGCGGCTCATACATAGGCCTGCGTAACTTGGTCTATAGTGCCGACTTGTTCCAGACGCACAATGGCTCGGGCTTCATGTACGTGAATACGTATACGGATAAAAACCCGGACGAGTGGAGCTATTTGATTCCGACCTATCAGGATGACTATTGGCTCTTTGAAAATGGAAAGTATCCCATGTCAAGTGGCGAAGAGTATAGCGGATTCCTCGGTCCGTGGAATAAAAGTATCGCTGAAGGCGAGCCCATTGCACTCAACCGCAAGAATACTGTTGACGATGCTGCCGGCCATTATCGCATTTTCCGCATCGCCAGGGAAGACCTGATGGCGATGTACACATCAAAAAAGCGCGAGCAGTTGCTCACTGCCACCGCCAGCAATCCCGTTGATGCCACTTGGCTGATTATCAATCCTTCGTTCGAGACGGGCGACGAGACGGGCTGGACACTCATAGGCAAAGACTTGAATGGCAATGATGAGTTCAAAACACGCGACTACGGGATGGCGGGCAAGGAAGGCGGTTACCTGATGAACGCCTATCAGTGGTGGGCTTCTTCGCTTGGTGTCAGCCAGACGGCTACAGGCATACCCAGCGGTGAGTATCAATTGTCGGCTGTGGTTGCCACGTGGGAGGGGCGTACAGTCACTTTTACAGGTAACGGAACGTCAGTCTCAGTAGAGGGCCAAGGCGATGTGACGGGTATTCCTGTCTCAATAGACCTTACTGTGGGGGTCGACCAACAACTCACCGTAAGTGCCAGTAGCACTGGTCAGTGGTGGGTGGAAGGTCATGAAGGCGAGACGCAGACTTTCTTCAAGCTCGACAACGTCCGCCTCACCTGTAAGAGTATATTCCTCAATGCCGTCGCCCAGCCCCTGCCTAACGATATTACCACAGTCCTCAAGCCTAATCAATGGTACTACTATGATTCCGACTACAGGACAGAGTATCGACTTATGGGCAATATCGACGGCATGAAATATAGCTCTGACAGCGACAAACTCCTCTCCGACATCGTCACCTCTCCAGCCGAGCGCGAGATGACACTGGCCCGCGGGCGCCACTATTTCATGGCTACTCGCAGCGATGCCACCCTCAGCATCAGCAAGACCCGTTACATGCAGGAGGGTGAGCTTACGGCCGTTGCTCTGAATGTCGATGGACTGCCCGCTGCCGTACAGGCCACTGTTTTGGGCTTCACCGTCAAGACTATCGACCTTAATCCCGACGGGCCGATGGCTGAAGGCTCCAAGCTGATAAGTCAGTATTTGGCATCCAAGAACTATGATCTCATTGGCTTCAGCGAGGATTTCAATTTCCATTCCGAGTTGATGTCTCTTCTTTCTGGCTATTCGGCAGGCACACAGCGCGCTACGATTCCTGCAAAGGTGGAGGTCTTGTCCAGTGGCGTAGATCCTACTTTCGACACCGACGGCCTCAACCTCATCTGGAAGAACAGTGCCTGCACGGCATCCAAAGAGAGCTGGACTAAGTGGAATCAGACCACCAGCACCGACGGCAACCAATACATCAAGAAAGGCTACCGCCACTACGACCTTACACTCCCCGACGGCACCATCATCGATGTCTATATTCTGCACATGGATGCCGGTGAGGCTACAGATTCGCGCGAAGCCCAATGGCGGCAGCTCGCCGAGGCCGTCAACGCTACCGACTCCTCGCGTCCCAAGCTCATCCTTGGCGACACCAATAGCCGATGGACACGCGAAGACATTGCTTCCAACTTCATGGCCCGCCTCAACAAGAGTCTCACAGCTACCGACGTCTGGGTAGAGTTCTTCCGCGACGGCTACCAGCCCACCACCGACATGGCCGACCTCACCGACCAGAGCAATCCCGAGAACTACGCCAACTACGAGGTAGTGGACAAGATTATCTATGTCAACCCGTGGATAGGCAACACCGTCCAACTCGTGCCGCAGAGCTTCCGCATTGAGCAGGACTACACCTACGACACCATTGACCACGATGGTAACACCAAGCCCCTCGGCGACCATCGTCCCGTAGTAGTCTCCTTTAAGATTCTGAAGTCAGGTGCCCTTATCGGCGACGTCAATCACGACGGGTATGTGAACATTGTTGACGTTGTGGAAATCGTGAACTACATCTTAGGCCGCCCGTCAGCCGACTTCGACGTGACGGTAGCCAACCTTAACGGTGACCAGGAGGTGACCGTGGCCGATGCTGTGACTGTGCTGGATATGATTCTTCCCTGAGTCGTCAGAACACCAGCTCGCCATCGAAGCTGACGAAATCACGCTCCTGCGGACGAACGAAGATATAAGCCTTGCCGTTGGGATAGATGTCCACACGATAGTAGAAGCGGTCTTCATTGCTTCTTACGTCCATTTCCATGCAGGTGGCGCCGTTGTTGGTTGTCGACAAGCGTCACCGCATCTTCCCCGTAGAGCAGGAGATGCTCGACCTCAACGTAGGTTGGGAGCAGAACCCCGGCTACTAAACCGCTCGTATAGCCTTATAACAGTTTGGGGCAGTCACCACATCGTGGCTGCCCTTTTTAGTTCCCTCCCTGCCCAATTACTTTTACATGTGCTTCGAAGTCGTCGCGACAGCCGAGGGCTTTGTTTTTGGTGCGAGCACGATAGCAGTAGATGGAGTTGGGGGAGTAATGGAGAAACTGAGCGATGCTTGCACTATCGTCGATACCTAGTCGCACAAGGGCAAAGATGCGCAGTTCGGTGTTGAGTGAACTCTTGTCAGCGTAGTCTATTCTGGAATCTGGCTGCAGCAACTGGTTGAAATCGTCGATGAAAGTAGGAAAAAGCGTGAGGAAGGTGTCATCGAAAAACTTATGCAATTTGTCAAGTTCTTCCTTCTTCAATTTGTCTGAGTCGGTGAGGGCTACTACCTCACTCACCTGTCCTACCTTCAACTTGCGATTTACCTTGATGCGAAAGTTATCAAGCTTCTCAATATACTGTATACACAGACTGAGAAATGCTCCGATATATTTCTCTTTTACTCGGTTTGAATCGGCAAGTTGCAAGTTGGCTGAGGTAAGTTTTTCGTTAAAGGCGACCAATTCCTTGTTCAGTTCGTCCTGTTTGCGATGTGCACCAGTAAGCTGGCGGTTTCTCTTCCTCAGACTCTTCACCGTAATCAGCAACGCGATACTCAATACGCTGACCAAGATGAGTCCACCATAAAAGAAACGTTTCTCGTTGTCAAGAAGCAACTGATAGTCATTGTCAATGCTTTCCATGATTGGCACCACCTGCCAACCACGCATGTGTGTGCTGAAACGGGATATGCATTGCCAGGAATATTTTATATACTGATGTGACAGACGGATCTCTCCTTCCTCGTGGAGCAGTGAGGCAAGCGACCACAGCGAAGCCTGATTCATGCGGGTATTCTCGATGTCTTTGATTGCCGAACGGATAAGCCAGTGTTTCTGCTCATCGTGATTGCCCATTTTTCCGAACAGCTCCGCACGATAATAGGCCATCGTCGAATAATCCTTGCTGTTTTCGGGCGTGATATTCAGCCACAGATCACTGTATTCCTTAGCCTTTTCGAAGTCCTTATTAGCCAGAAATACAGCTTGCTTCTTTTGGTAGTATAGTGAGGTGTTGGGTATTACAACGGTCATCAGCGAGTCATTATACACAGCTGCCTTACTTCTATATACCGACTTCAGTTCCTCGTCCTTACTGTAAAATCCCATTTCGCCAAAGAGGTGGGTCATCGTAGAGAAGTATCTCTCCAAGTTTTTGCCATGCAGACTGCCTTTATCTACACGATTGACATAGCTGTTAGCCTCATCGTAGTATCCCGATACAGCGTATTGGTGGGCTATGCTGATTAGGACTTCATTGACAAGTTCTTGTTGCTGCAACTTCTGGGCAAGCACCAGACTCTTTTTCATATAAGTCAGCGCCGAGTCATTGTCGTAGGCCTGATACTCTTCACCAACGAGTGTGGTATAGATATACGCCTGTTCGTCGTTGTTGGCCTTTGCACAGAGTTCTTTCATCGAGGATATTTTCTGCTCCTTGTCGTCTACGTAATTCTGACCATGTGCTATGGTTTCATTAAGCTGTCGGAATGCAGTCTTGAGGTCAACATCCTGCGAAAAGGCAGAAAGGCATACCCCAGTCATCAGTAATATAAAAAGAAGGTGTTTCATCGGTTTGTTGTTTTTTCAGCCACAAAGATAATACTTTTTTCATAAATCAGCAAACCATTTTTTCCCTAAAATGCCAAAATATGGATATTTTCTTGTTATTGTATCCATATTATTCACCTGCTAGCTAAAAACCTACCATCTTGTTATACAACTATTTATAAAATACCGGCATTCCATATCATCCATATTTCTCATATATGACCACACGTTAGCCTGTTTTATGCATTAATTTTGCACCATGAATTATTAAATACATATCATTATGAACAGTAAAAAACTTGCTACTCTTTCTGCCATTGCATGCATGTGGCTTTGTGGCTCGACGGCTTTTGCCGAAGACCTTACTTTTCAAGACAACGTGTTCAGCGGTCAGCTAACACAGGGTACTAACTACACCATTAAGGGTGTTACCATTACTTCCGACTGGTATATCGACCCCGACTTCTTCACTGAGAATGCTGACGGTAGTCTTACCTTTAATGCCATCGATGGTGTCTACACGGTGGTGGCCAACAGCAACTATCGTTACTATCAGGTGTATGCTGGCACACCGCAGAGTCCTACTACACTAAACACCGCCAATGCTACTGGTGCCATTTGGGTTATCGGCTCTACGGGAGTGGGAAAGCCATCGTTTGCTACCACTGGCGCTAACTGGAACACGGGTGTTGGTCATGACTTCTGCATGGCTGAAGTGCAACCAGGTATTCACCAGATCACCTTTGAGGTGGGAAAACAGTTGAATGTTAACGACGTAAACTTCAAATTCTTCGGTCAGCCAGGCTGGGGAACTGAGTTTTTGGGCACTACAAGTACCTGTACTCTCACCACTAGTAGTGATGTCTTCGGAATTGGCACAGGCACCAATGGGCACGACAATGGTAATATCTACCTCCGCGACGATGCCTACTTGGCCATTGGCGATGTGTGTACCTTCACTGTCGATATCACTGCCGGTGTTGCCAATGCAATAATGACGGTCAACGTGCAACGCTCTGGCGTTGAGTTACATCCTGTGTTCAATGGTGAGGAAATGACTGCAATTGGAGCCGACTTCATCTGGCGTGGCGAACTGCAACAAGATGAGTGTTACACCGTCTCTGGCGTGGATGCCATGAACGAAGCTGACTGGTATGTCAACAGCGACTTCTTCGAGCGTCAAGCAGATGGAAGTCTGAAATTCCTGCCTCTTTCCGGACGTTATGCTGTAAGAGCCGACTTTCAGAAGCGCTGGTTTAATGTGTATCTTATCGACGAAAATGGTGCCCCTCTTACCATGAACGAGGACGGCAGCGGTGCCGTCTATGCTATTGGTGTGTGTGGGAAACCGTTCCATCACTACATCGACGGCGAGAGTTGGAAAGGCGACATCTTACATGCTATGGCTTTAGCTCCTATTGCCGACAAGATCTATCGCCTCACACTCACCGTAGGCCGCGAGATTCCTGTTGCCGACCCTGAACTGAAATTCTACTGCCAGCCAGGATGGGGCAAGGAGTTTAACCCTGGTAATCCCTCACAGTACGATATCTACACCGACCTGAACTACCAGTTTGTGGTGGGCGAGAACGATGGCAACATCAATGCCGACCCTGAAGCGATATGGGAGGACGGCGATGTCTATGTATTTACTCTCGATTGCACCAATATGCCACGTGCACACCTCATTATCACAGGTGGAAAAGCCATTACTACAGGTATCAGCAACATAGAGAACACTAACGACTACCGCTGGTATACACTCAGCGGACAGCAGGTGGAACGTCCCAGCAAAGGGTTGTATATTCACAATGGCAGAATAGTTTTGAAATAACCACAAAAGAACAACAATTATGAAAAAGTCTATCACTACACTTGCTCTTCTGGCTATGACGATAGCCGCTGTAGCACAGTCTACTATCAACATCGATTCCGGCAATCCCATCGTCAGCGAAAACTTCGACTCTATGGGCGAGAACCTGGATCTCCCTTTTGCTTGGCGAGTGCAGGCTTGTTCCGATGGTCCGCGCATTGTGGGGCCTTATTCATCTGCGCTCACTGCCACTCATTTCACTGGTGGTCCCAACCTGGCGTCCAACCAAAAGAACGGCACATATAACTTCTATGCTACCGACAATACTGCCGACCGTGCTGTTGGTGGCATCTCTACCAATGCCTCGTCGGGCTACAACACTCGTGGTACTAACATCTATACCGCCCTCTGCAATAACGACACCAAAACACTGAACAATATCACCGTCTCGTTCGATGTGGAAAAGTATCGCAAAGGCAGCAATTCTGCTGGTTTCACCACGCAGATGTATTACTCTGCCGATGGTGTCACTTGGGTTTCTGCAGGCGACGACTTCAAGGTGTCATACGACCCTGACAATGCTACCGAGGGCGCTGACGTAGTGCCTATCGACACCAAGAGTTGTGTCGGTGCCACGCTCAATGTGAAGGTTGAGCCAGCCTCCACCATCTACCTTGCATGGAACATCTCTTCTTCATCGGGGACAAACTGCGCCAGCGCTATGGCTCTGGCTATCGACAATGTGGTTATCACTGCCGACTATAGCTATGTTGATCCTTTGGAGAGTGCTGTCGCAGTCAACACTGTTGAGGCTCTCGTTAGTGAAAACTTTGATTCTATGGGTGAGGGCATCGACCTTCCTAAGGGTTGGCGTGTGCAAGCTTGTTCCGATGGTCCACGCATTGTAGGTGCCTTCCATTCGGCTCGCACTGCCACTCACTTCACCGGTGGTCCTAACCTAGCATCCAACCAGAAAAACGGTACATACAATTTCTACGCAACAGAAAACCCAGATGACCGTGCTGTGGGTGGTATCTCGACAAATGCCGCCTCGGGTAACAACACCCGTGGAACCAACGTTTATACTGCTTTATATAACACCGATGCTCAGACCATCAATAGTCTCACCATTTCTTTCGACGTAGAAAAATACCGCAAGGGTGCAAATGCTGCTGGTTTCACCACACAGATGTACTACTCATTTGATGGTGTCGTCTGGACATCAGCTGGCGATGACTTCAAGGTGTCGTTTGCTCCCGACGATGCTACTGCTGGTGCCGACATCGTGCCCATCGCCACCAGTGGCATCAGCAATGCCACACTCAACGTGATTGTTGCTCACGAGCAACATGTTTAC
>JAEEGI010008767.1_pt1 | contig 22277 bp, 23 predicted proteins | sample 8958751 | NCBI WGS metagenome assembly JAEEGI01 (sample SAMN16246545, study PRJNA631951) | gut metagenome | biome: gut microbiome; feature: rumen; material: KS-attached | host: Bos | place: Iran: Karaj | collected 2018-10 | reverse complement strand
GCCACATTAATTAATGATTTATGCACACAAAAGAGGAAAAAATGCAGGCTTTTGGTCGATTTCTCGATGTCTTGGATGCATTGAGGGCAAATTGTCCGTGGGACAAGAAACAGACCAACGAGAGCCTCCGTCCCAATACCATCGAAGAGACGTATGAACTCTGCGATGCCTTGATCAAGAACGACATACCCGATATCTGTAAGGAGTTGGGTGATGTGCTGCTCCATATCTGTTTCTATGCGAAGATCGCAGAGGAGCAGGCGCAGTTTGATATGGCTGATGTCTGTAATGCCCTGACGCGGAAAATGATCACCCGTCATCCCCATGTCTATCATCCTTCACAAATCGATGCCGAGGATCCCAAACCATTACCATATGTCCCTGAAGAAGTGAGAAATGGAGAAGTGAAAAGTGAATCCACCAAGGTGACGACAGTGGGACAAGTCTTAGAGAACTGGGAGCAGATCAAACTCAAAGAGAAAGACGGTAATCAATCGGTGCTCTCTGGGGTGCCTGAGGCTCTGCCCAGTCTCATCAAGGCTTACCGCATTCAGGACAAGGCCCGAAATGTGGGTTTCGATTGGGAGGATCGTCAGGATGTGTGGAGTAAAGTGCGCGAGGAACTCGATGAATTGGAGACAGAACTCAACAAGGACGATAAGGAACGCTCAACGGCTGAACTGGGTGACTTTCTCTTTGCAGTTATCAATGCGGCACGTCTTTATAAGCTGAACCCCGATAACGCCTTGGAGAAGACCAACCGTAAGTTTATCGATCGCTTCAACTACATCGAGGCCCACAGCATCAAGATGGGGAAACCCCTCAAGGATATGACGCTGGCGGAGATGGATCAGCTTTGGAATGAAGCGAAACAACAGGAGAATAATAAACCATAAATAATAATAAGGTATGAAGAAAAGCGTATTTTTAGGCGTGTTTGTGGCTGGCGTCGTACTCTTCGGCAGCTGTGGTGGTAATAAACAGCAACAGTATGTGGAGGAAGATGACAATTCAACATCCATGGAGGATAAGGAGGTTACTGACCGTACGATCTATGGCATCTGTACAGCAGGTACGGCGATGAACACATTGGAAATGATTACTGATAGTGGTGACACGCTGAAACTGAACATCTCTGGTGCAAACTCTTTAGGTAAGGTGTTTGGTGGTCTGCAACCCTCTGATCGTTTGGCTGTCGTTCCTGACAGTTCAGGTCGTATGGCATTGCAGGTTATCAACCTCAACACCCTGATGGGCGACTGGGTGATGCCTGACCCCATCGACGGCAGTGCCGAAGTAGGCATCCGCATCAAGGAAGGTGGTATCGCCGAGAGTATCGACCAGAGTGTAATCGTCTATCGTACCTGGAAGATCTTCAATGGCGAGTTGGAGATCAATCTGGTACGAGAGGGTGGTGGCGACGAACAGGAGGATAACCGCTATGAACTCCTGATTCTTGGTCCGGACACCTTAGCTTATCGTACCCTTGGCAAGGCACGCGACGAGACGGAGACCTTCGAGTATAACCGTTGGAAGGAGAAACCGAAAGTTGACCTTCACGGACTCGAACTGGAGGATACCGGCGACGAATTCAATAAGATCTAACCCCCTTTGCAGGTGGAACCGTTCAAGGTACATATCTTAGGGTGTGGAAGTGCGCTTCCCACCCTTCGCCATTACGCATCCTCACAGGTTGTCGAGGTGCGTGATAAGGTGTTGATGCTCGATTGTGCTGAGGGCACACAGATGCAGTTGCGTAAATGCAGGGTACGCTTTACGAAGCTCAGTCATGTGTTTATCACCCATCTGCATGGTGATCACTGTTTCGGACTCATCGGCATGATCTCCACCTTCGGACTGCTGGGGCGCACGGCCCGTTTGCATGTGCATGCACCTGCGGCATTGGGCCCTGAACTCGAACGCCAGATTCTGTTTTTTACCCACGACCTGGGTTTCGAGGTGGTGTTCTATCCTGTCGATACCACCATCCGAGGTGTAGTGTATGAAGATCGTAGCATCACAGTGGAAAGCATTCCTTTGGAACATCGGGTGCCCTGTTGTGGCTATCTGATCAGCGAGAAACCCACCTTGCCCCATATCCGTCGTGAGATGATGGACTGCTATCAGATTCCTGCCAGTCAGGTGGGGAATATCAAGAACGGTGCCGACTGGACGATGCCTGATGGTGAGGTCATCCCTAACAGCAAACTCGTCATCCCAGCCGATCCGCCTCGTAGCTATGCCTATATCAGCGATACGCGATATATGCCCCAGCTCCACGAGCAGCTTCAGGGGGTCAACACACTCTATCATGAAAGTACCTATGGCGAGGATCATCTGCCGCAGTCGGAGAAATATTTCCATTCTACAGCCCGTCAGGCCGCTACCGTAGCCCTCGATGCCGGGGTAGGGCGTCTGTTGTTGGGCCATTACAGCTCCCGTTACGAAGACGAGAATGTGTTGCTTAATGAAGCCAAAGAAGTGTTCCCAAAGACGTTTTTGACCAACGAAATGGAAGTTTTCGACATCTGAAAGGGGTAAAATGTCAATTTTTGCCTTAAAAATTTGGAAGTATCGGAGATAATCCATACATTTGCACCAGACAATTGATGCTTATGGTAAGAATTCTACTCTTGACAATGACCATCCTGGCACTCAGTTTCACTGCGCCGGCTACTGCTAGTGCAGCCACTGGATATGCGTTGGAACTGATGGCGCTGCCTGAGGGTGAGATTACCATCAACTATTCACAAGGTGTCCTTTATATCAATGGCGGCGAGGGCAAGATGCTTGAGGTTGTATCGCTCACAGGTCGCCGCCTGCTTGAACAACAGATTGACAGTCCTGCACAAAAAATTGAACTGAATATCCCTAAAGGCTGCTACATCGTAAAAGTAGGGTCGGTAGTCCGTAAGATTGCGGTACGCTGATGACAGATGAACGCGAACTCTTTACTCAGTTAAAGGATCCGAAGCAGCAACATGCTGCCTTCGGACTGATTGTGCGCCAGTATAGCGAACAGCTCTATTGGCAGATCCGCCGTATCGTCCTCACCCATGAAGATGCCAATGATGTCATGCAGAACACCTTTCTGAAAGCCTGGAACCGTCTCGACAGTTTTCAGGGCGAGTCGAAGATCCTCACTTGGCTCTCACGTATCGCTATCAACGAGAGTCTTGACTTCCTGCGCCGTAACAATCATCCCACCGTCAGCACAGAGGATGAAAGCTCCATCTCCCAGATGCTTCAGGCTGATCCTTATTTCGATGGCTCCGAGGTGGAGGCGATGTTGCAGGAAGCCATTGCCACCTTGCCCGATGTGCAGCGTTCCGTCTTCCTGTTGCGTTATTACGATGAAATGAAATACAGTGAGATTTCCCAGATACTCAACACCTCCGAAGGCGCCCTTAAGGCCTCTTATCATATAGCGGTGAAGAAGATTTCAGATTTTTTTAAGTCACGTGATTAAACTTTTTGAATATTGATACGTCATATATACGATGAACGAAGAAAAGTACATAGAAGAGCAGGTGGGCCGCAGGAATCCGTTTACGGTTCCTGAGGGTTATTTCGATACCTTTGCCGATCAGCTGATGGCCTCGTTGCCAGAGCGTCAGCCGCGTACCAAGTATGTCTGGCTGCGCCCGTTGCGTTATGCTGCTGCTGTGGTTTGTGTATTGGCGATGGGTGCTATGACCTGGTTCGCCTTGTCGTCATCCCCTGATGTCCGTCAGCCTATCCAGGCAGAAGCTATTCAGGTGTCGAGTGATGTCGCCTTCGATGAGGCTGCCGATTATGCCATGATCGACAACTATGATATTTACGCATGTTTGTCAGAAGAATAAGGAAGAGATATGAAAAGACTGTTGTTTTCCCTGAGTGTTGTGTTGTTCCTGAGTGTATCGGCCTTTGCTGATGAGCCTCAGAAATTCTCCCCTGAGAAGTTCCAGGCAGAGATGGAGCAGTTTATCACCCAGGAGGCCTGTTTGACACCAGAAGAGGCTGCCAAGTTCTTCCCGTTGCTCCGTGAGATGCACCAGAAGCAGCGCACCATCCAAATGCAGATCAAGAAGGAATGTAAGATCAAACCTGTCGATGAGGCTGAGTGTAAGAAAGCTGTGCAGAAGCGTGATGTCTATGAGTTGGAACTGAAGAACATCCAGCAGACCTATCACAATAAGTTCTTCTGTGTGCTACCCGCCTCGAAGGTTTATGATGTCATCAAGGCCGAAGACCGTTTCCATCGCCGCGCCTTCAAGAACTGGAGTCAGAACAAAGACAATAAAGACCATCATCATAAGCATCACCCCAAGAAATAGGTGATGCTTTTTTATCTCAGTGATCTAACTTTGAGCCTTCGATCTGTTTGGGGCAGAGGCTTTCGATTTCGCACTTCTCGCAGTGGGGCTTTCTGGCGGTGCAGACGTAGCGTCCGTGCAGCAACAGCCAGTGATGGGCATTGGGGATATCCGTTTCTGGGATATGTTTCACGAGTTCCTGTTCTACTTTATAAGGCGTGTTGGCACGCTTACTCACAAGTCCGAGCCTGTGGGCCACGCGATACACATGGGTATCCACGGCCAAGGTTGATTTGCCGAAAGCCACACTCTGAATCACGTTGGCTGTCTTACGACCTACACCAGGCAAGTCGAGTAGGGCGTTCATGTCCGAAGGCACCTCACCGTCATGATGCTCAACCAGTGCCCTCGCCATCTTCACCAGATGGTCTGCCTTGGCGTTAGGGTACGACACGCTGCTGATATATTCCAACACCTCTTCCGGCTCTGCCTGCGCCATCGTCTTGGCATCAGGATAGTGACGGAACAATTCTGGTGTCACCTGATTGATGCGCTTGTCGGTACACTGCGCACTTAAGATTACTGCCACCAACAACTGAAACACACTCCCAAACTCCAGTTCGGTAGTCACTTCAGGCATCTGCGTCCTGAAATGCGCCAAAATCCGCTCGTATCTTTCTTCCTTTCTCATCCGATATGATTATTTCTGATGCAAAGATAAGATATTTTTGAAAGAATGCCGTCAATTTTCAACATAAATGCACATATTTGTCGCAAAATCCTCTCCTTGTCGTAACTATCCGCTTCAGAAAATCGCGAAATATTTCCTCATGTTCTCAGATCACCCTACCTTTGCAGCCGAAATCATAAAGAATTAACGATTAAAAAAAGAAGAATATGAAGAAGAATGTTTTCATGATAATGGTTCTCTGCTGTGTTTCAATGATGGCAAAGGCCGAGGTTGCAAAGTATTGTATGTGTTATGCCGATTACGTGGCAGGTAACTGGAAATCCGTTGACGAGCTCACAGAGGGTCGCACCAATCAGGTTTGTCAACTGAAGAGCGATGATCACTGCGTCTATTTCAAGACAGGCGACAAGGCGTGCGATGAGATCCTGAAGAAACAGGCTTTCGCCGTGATGTATGGCAACCAACTCTACGTTAACAGCCGCAACCTGCGCTACAACGATATACCCCTCGAGACCTCTAAATATATACAGGCCGTTCCCTATGGCGACGACAAACTCTGTGTCATGGCCTATAAGACCAACGGGCTGCTGGCTCTCGCCGATGTTGGCTGCTTGGCATCCTCTATTTTTGTCAGCAACAACTGGGTATCTCTCGGACTCCTTGGTGGATCCATCGGTGCAGGCATTGCCAACAACTGTCTCAGCGACTACGCCTGCTACCTCATCGACAGCAATGCTAACGCGAAGGGCAAGACCCCCATCACTCGTATCAACGACGCGTTTATGGAGAACCTTCTCTCTGACGATGCCTCGCTGCTCGGCAAATATATGGCCATCAAGAGTAAGCACAATCGTCAGTCAGCCGCCAACGTCCTTCCCATCCTGATGGAAAAGGGTCTCGTCGCAGGTAATTGAATTAAAATATAAATGGAATAAAATCATAAAAAAAGAAAGAATATGAAAAAGTCAATTTTAGCAAAGTTATCGTTCGCCGCCTTAATTGGTGTAGCAGTTGTTAGTTGTGAGTTCTCATCATCATCAGAGTCTTCATTCTCATTTGAGATTCAGAATGGCGATGATCAGGGGTACATGATTACGGGGGATCCCAGCCAGATGTTAGATATCAGCAATGACCTGTTGGGCTATCTGAAGTCTGCACATATCAATGATGCAGATGACGCGCAAGAGTTTGAGGATACCATGGAAGATGTGAAGGAACTGCTTCAGGCCGTTTCCGACACCATCAATGCCAGACTCGAGAAGATGAATCCCGAGGAGAAGGGAGCACTGATTGATGAGTTTACAACCGCCAGTGATCAGCTTGAGGAAAACAATCCTGCCATTGAGCATGAGATTGAACGCCTTGTGAAGGAAGCCAAGGAGCAAGGAATTACCCTGTCAGTTGATTTCTAACCCCAATATCTATATTGACTAAAACGAATCCTCGAACAAAGTCGAGGATTCGTTGTTTTATATCCCATGTAAGAGGTGATGTAAATGTTTTTTCATTTCCTTAAATCTTTTTCTCTTGATTCGTGATTTTGTGGTCTGGCTGAAGAATTTTATCTGGTAGGCCTACAAAAATTTTCTCCTTGGCTTAGGCGCAAATTTTGTAGTGCTTTAACTACAATGCAGAGTTGTGGATTATTTATTTTAAAAGCGAGATTGTTGTCAAACTTTTTTCTAACAATTCTATTTGTTCGGTAAGGGGACGACTTTTCCCAGTTTTAACTTTTCGCCTTTTTCTTTCTTTTGTTTCCGATTTATTTTGTACTTTTGCAGAACCAAGAACAGATAAGTGTTATTATTAGCAAAAACAGATATGAAAGTGAGATATGCGTTACTGTCATTAGTCCTGCTTGCGACGCAGATTCATGCACAGGGCCTTAGTTACAATGAGGAGTCGGTAGATCTTGCCGCCCTCTACGAGCAGATCGACGACGCGATCAGTGAGTCGTCTCAATACGTAGCGGAACGGGAACGGAAGATTGCTGCCTGTCGCGATAGTTTAGTGGCGGAAGACAATCTGGAAAAGCGTGTGCAGACGGCTGAGCAGCTCTTCCAGCTCTATAAGCCTTACAAGAACGATTCGGCCCAGTATTATGCTGAGTTATGTATCGGCTTTTCGGAGACGATGGGACGTCCTGACCTCGCTGGGCGTTATCGTTCGTTGCTTGCCTTACAGTGCTCGAACACGGATATGGTGGCAGAGTCGTTAGAGCTGCTTCGACTTGTTAACAGGTCGGCACTTGACAAGCGGGGACTCGTGGACTATTACAACGCTTGGATGCACGCTTATGGTGAGTTGGCTTCTTTTACCCAGCGTCAAGACATGCACCAGTTTTATCTGGACAAACAGAACACCTACCGCGACTCCGTGATGATGGTAGCCGATGAGGGTAGCGAAGAATGGTGCCACCTGAAAATGGATATCCTCACTGCCAAGCGTCATTTCCAGGATGCTTTAAAAGTGAGTAACCAATGGCTTAAAAAGGTTTATAATGGAACGCATGAGAAAGCCTATGCCGCCTTCTATCGTTCAATGGTCTATGAGAATCTTCATAATCATGACCTGACCTGCTATTGGTTTGGCATCTCTGCCATCGAAGATATCCGCAGTGGTGTGATGAGCCAAGCCTCGCTTCTCTTTCTGGCAGAGCGGCTTGTCGAGGATGGCGACTACGAGCGTGCCATGCGGTATATGGAGTTTTGCAGGACGTGTAACCTCACTTTCAATTCTCACTTGCGTGCCTATCAGTTTAATTCCGTCATCCATGTGATCGAGAAAGACAGAGAGGCCACTCAGGATCGGTTGTCTCAGATCATGATCGGTGCTGGCATCGTGATGGTATTACTGCTGCTCGCCCTGATCATCGTACTTATCAGAAGAAGAAAACGTAACCAAGCATAAAATGATGAGAAGACTTTTACTGTCAGTAGTCTTTTGGGCTTCACTGACGACCTATGCCGCCGACACGACACCCGTGTGGCGTAACCCCAGTGTAAACCAACAGAACCGTGAACCAAGACGTGCCGATTTCTTCGCCTTCGAGAGTATCGACAAAGCGCAGGGAGATAAGTCGGCCTCTGCCCGTTATCAGTCGATGGAGGGTCTATGGAAATTCTGTTTCGTAAAGAACCATCAGGATGCGCCGAAGGACTTTTATACCCTGAAGTACGACGACTCCAAGTGGGTGGATTTCCCTGTGCCTGGGCTTTTCGAATTGAATGGCTATGGCGACAAGATCTATAAGAACATCGGCTATGCCTGGTGTACGACCTTTGAGAGTGATCCCCCATATATCGGTGAGACGAACAACTATACGGGTTCTTATCGTCGCAGTTTCGAGCTGCCTGCCGACTGGAAAGGGATGGAGGTGTTCTTCCACGTAGGTTCTGCCACCAGCAACCTCTCACTCTGGGTGAATGGCAAGTACGTGGGCTACTCGGAGGATTCGAAGGTGGCTGCCGAGTTTAATATCACGAAGTATCTGAAGCCGGGCAAGAACCTCATCGCGATGCAGGTGATGCGTTGGTGCGACGGCTCGTATCTTGAGGATCAGGACTTCTGGCGCTTTACGGGTATCGCCCGTGAGGTGTATCTCTATGCCACACCGAAGACGCATCTGCAGGATATCACCATCGGACAAGACTATCAGGATGGTAACGGTCTGCTGCAGGTGGAGGCCAAAGTGGCTAACGACAAGGGTACGACTCTTGAGGCTCGACTGTTGGATGCTGACGGCAAACAGGTGGCTGAGGGACTCACCGCCACCATCCCCAATGTGAACCCCTGGACAGCTGAGACACCTTATTTATATATATTAGAGCTGCAGCTGAAGAAAGGTGATGAGGTGTTGGAGGCTGTGCGCAAGCAGGTGGGCTTCCGTCATATTGAGATCAAGGGAGGGCAGTTGCTCGTCAACGGTCAGCCGATCCTCATCAAAGGTGCTGACCGTCATGAACTCGATCCGGATAATGGCTATATCGTAAGCATCGATCGTATGATCCAGGATATAAAGATCATGAAACAGTTGAATATCAACGCGGTACGTACCTGTCACTATCCTGATGATCCACGTTGGTATGACCTCTGCGACCAGTATGGTATCTATCTCACGGCGGAGTCGAATCTTGAGAGTCATGGCATGGGTTATGGCGAGAAGACGTTGGCGAAGAATCCTGCTTTCGAGCAGATGCACATCGAGCGTCAGCAGGGTAATATGATCAGCTTCAGGAATCACCCCAGCATCATCGTGTGGAGTCTGGGTAATGAGGCAGGCTATGGTCCAAACTTCGATAAGGCTTACGAATGGGTGAAGGCTTACGACCAGACGCGCCCCGTGCAGTATGAGCAGGCCGTCTTCCACAATCAGGGTAAGACGGATATTGTGTGTCCGATGTATATGGACTATGAGGACTCTGAGAAGTATGTGAACAGCGACGATCCCCGTCCGCTGATTCAGTGTGAGTATGCCCACGCGATGGGTAACTCGATGGGTGGCTTCAAGGAGTATTGGGATCTCATCCGCAAGTATCCGAAATATCAAGGTGGTTATATCTGGGACTTTGTGGATCAAGGCTTGCGCGACAAGAGTCCTGTCACCGGTAAGGAGATCTTTACCTATGGTGGTGACTACGGACGCTATCCTGCCAGCGACTATAATTTCAACTGTAATGGTATCATCGCCCCAGACCGCCGTCTGAATCCCCATGCACATGAGGTGGGATATTATTATCAGAACGTGTGGATCACACCAAAGGATCTTGCCAACGGTGAGTTGGAGATCTACAACGAGCATTTCTTCAAGAACCTCGACGACCTGGAACTGGTGTGGACCATCCGTCGTCATAGTGGGAAGATCGACATCAGCGGCATCGCTCCCCAGCAGCGGAAGATGATTGCCGATGCAGAACTGAAGGCGACGATCGCCAAGGTGTTGAAGCATCACGCTGATGACGAGACGTTTGTGAACTTCGAGTTCCGTAGCCGTGAGGCTCAGCCCCTGATCGACAAGGGACAGGTGCTGGCACGTCAGCAGTTCGCGCTGAAGGATTATCAGTTCCCAACGCTTGAAGCGACTTCTGCCAACGCCAGTCTGAAGGTGGAGGAGACTATCAGTTACGTGCGCTTCGAAGCGGCTGGTACAGCACTCACCATTGGTAAGAAGACGGGGTGGATCGACTATCTCGATGTTAATGGCAGTCCGATGCTCCGTGATCGCCAGTCTGTTACCCCAGAGTTCTGGCGTGCGCCTACAGATAATGACTACGGTGCATGGATCCAGCAGCGTCTGGGCGTTTGGCGTCAGCCTCAGATGAAGCTGCAGGCTGTTGAGGTGAAAGCCGATGGTGCCATCGCCACCTTCGAGATGCCTGATGTGAAGGCGACGCTGACGATGACTTATACACTCAAGGCTGATGGAGAGGTGGTGGTGCGCCAGCAACTATCTACCACCAAGGATGCCGAGATAGCACCGATGTTCCGTTACGGCATGCAGTTGCAGATGCCCAGCGAGTATGCACAGGTGGAATACTATGGTCGTGGTCCGATAGAGAACTATATCGACCGCAACAGTTCAGAGTTCATCGGTGTCTATCAGAACAGTGTGGCTGATGAGTACTTCCCCTATATCCGTCCGCAGGAGAGTGGCAACCACACCGATGTGCGCTGGTTCCGTGTGAAGGATGCAGAGGGTAGGGGTCTTGAGTTCTACGCCAGTGCCCCGATAGAGGTGAGTGCCCTCAACTTCAGTGTGGCAGACCTCGACGATGGTCCTTTGAAGGATAAGGTGTGGGGCCGCCATAGTGGCGATCTCGTACCCGAGCCCTTCACCCAAGTGCTGATTCAACAGCGCCAGATGGGACTCGGATGTGTGAACGCGTGGGGTGCTTGGCCTCGCAAGGAGTATCTCGTTCCTTATCAGGATTACGATTTCACCTTCGCCATCCGACCCTTGCAAACAAAATAACGTCAAATTTCCCCTCTGACGTGACAAATTGTAACCATCTGCAGTTGACTTTTGTCAAAAAGAACGCTGCAGATGGTTATTTTATGAAATTTTATCCAAAAATAGTTGGTCAATAACTGATAAATTACTACCTTTGCACCCGAAAAGAGATGTTTTGAAAACAAATCAGGATTTGAGATAACAATATTAAAGATGAAAGAGATGAGAAAGATGATGAAATTGATGCTTGCCGGCATACTGTTGCTCGCTGGCACAACCACTATGAATGCAGAGGATAACAATGTCACCAGTGAAATTGATACCACTTATATTAAACTCGACGAGAACCGCGAGCCTATCAACCACGTAAACCTCACATATGAGGAGTTGGTGGAAAAGGTTGGTGAGCTGGAGACGATCCTGGAGACTGACGAGTTCCAGCTTTATGCCTGCGGCGACTATACTTATAAGGTGGAGAACGGCTATGTGACTTCAATGGCTATTCAGATTGCAGATGACAACAATGATAAGGTGATCTACAATAAGATTCTGAATGCCCTTGCTCAGAGCAACTCTATCAAGGATACACATAACACTGGTGGTAACTACTATCAGTATGCCAACTTCCAGGTGCAGTTTGACGACTTCGAGGGTTACGAGAAACTGACTTTCTCTGTGATTCCTGTAGAATAAGTTTATGAGTTTAGGTAATACAGTTAAGTTTATGGCTCTGATTGCAGGTATGTTCTGCTTTCAGAGTTTTTTTGTTGGCGACGAGACGATGACGAAGGAAGACGGCATGTATGTCGTCAACACCACCACCATCGGCAAAGACATCGAAGGCTACAATGGTCCTACCCCCTTGAAGGTGTATATCAAGAATAACAAGGTAGGGCATATTGAGTTCCTCAAGTCGATGGAGTCGCCTAAGTACTACGCGAAGGTCAAGAAAGCCTTGCTGGAGAAATGGAACGGTAAGACGGTGAAGGATGCCAGAACGCTTCAGGTAGATGCTGTGACTGGTGCCACTTTCTCTTCAGAGGCCGTTGTCCAGAACGTGCAGATGGCGCTCGACTATTATCAGAAGAACAAGTAAGGTTACTGGAGGCTGAGGTAATAGCCTAAGCGGTAAAGTTTGAAAACCCATAAAGAGGGACGGGATCCACAGAGGTTCCGTCTCTCTGCTTTTTTGAAAACCTGATGCCAGAGGCGGATGAGGTTTCTTACGATGGAGAGATGGATGCCTGAGACGAGGGTGAGCAGTCGCGAGTAGCCTCGCAGTTCGTTGCGGAAGGTGTGGAGTGTCCGCAGTCCTTCTTCCGTCTTCGCCACAAAGGCGGCATTGGTCTCGAAGGTGCCCATTCCCAAAGGGTTGTCGATATGGAGGATAGGCACATGATGCTGGTGGAGCGTTTTGCCCAGGAGCACATCTTCATAGCCGTAATGACGGAACCGCTCATCGAAAGGATACTGGAGTAGGAGGTCACGACGGATGAGCAGGTTGGCTGTGTGGATATGCTGATGGGGTGAACACTGGCGTTCTGCAGCGGTGTGACGGGGTGCTTCGGCCTGTTCGTAGAGGTATCGGAGGTTACCTTTCTGGTCATCAGGGGAGCCACAGATGGTAATCCCTCCATCGACCACCGTCTGACAGTCGGCATTTAGATAATTCTGGATGAATGTCTCGCTGACGACACTCATATCACTGTCGATCAACAGCAGAAACTCGTATTGGGCTGTCTGTGCGAGGAAGTTGCGGATCGAGGCTCGTCCCGTGTTCTCCGTCCTGACGATATACCGACAATGGGACAGTGCGTTGATGGGCCGGTTGGCCTGAATGGCGGAAGGGTCTGTGGAACCGTCGTCACCCACGATGATCTCATAGGGGATGTCTGCCTGCTCAAGTTGACTGTGCAACTGCTCCACCAAGGACAGACAGTTGCAATTGTAGGCTGGTATGAGTACCGAGAGACTTTGCATAGGGTGATCCGACATTAAATTTGCATGCAAAGTTACAAATTTTTGAGAAAAGAAGTAAGCCCAATGGTTATTTTTTTGTATCTTTGCCCCAGAATTCTAAATTAATTGCTTATGAAATCAATGAGAATTTTGGGCTTAGCCCTGATGATGCTGATGGCTGGTAGTACTCAAGCCCAGACAGTCAAAGAGACTGCTGACAGTGTGGTAGCTGGCGTGAAGTCGGGTAACGTGAAGGCGGCTTATTCGAAAATCAAAGATTCGTTTGAGTTGAAGCGGGTAAGTGCCGAGAAACTGATTGGTACGTGGGACTATAAGGAGCCTGCCGTCTATACGACCAAGGGTAATATTCTCATTAGGATGGCTGGTAACGCAGTAGCCGACCAACTGGAGAAACTGTTGCGCGGCTATATCGAGAAGAGTCATATCACCCCTGAGAATACGCAGTTCACATTCCATAAAGACGGTCATTTCGACAGGAACGTGGCTGACCATAAGGCCAGTGGTGTCTGGATTGTCAGTGAAGACAGACTGGTCCTGGGTATCAACAATCTGATGACTGCCGATATAACCACCCATTACGAGGACGGCGAACTGATGTTGCTGATTGATGTTGATAAGCTGATGAATGCTTTTAAGGCCCTCGGAGCCATCAAGGATACTAAGACGAATAAGCAGCTGATTAAGTTGTCTAAAAAGATTCCTGGCGTACAGGCAGGCTTCTTACTTGTTAAAAAACAATAAAATATAAGGCTTCTTATGCGCGCGTTCGCGTAAAAAGTAGTACCTTTGCAGCCGCTATTACGAGATAATGGCATGAAATTCAAAATTTTAACAACAAAATTACAACAAAATGGCAACAAAAATCAGATTGCAGCGCGGTGGTCGTAAAGGTTATGCTTTCTACAGCATCGTGATCGCTGACGCTCGTGCACCACGTGATGGTAGATTTACTGAGAAGATTGGTACTTACAATCCTAACACCAATCCTGCCACAGTAGATTTGAATTTCGAGCGTGCACTGTATTGGGTAGAGACTGGTGCTCAGCCCACAGACACAGTACGTAACATCCTGAGCCGTGAGGGCGTTTACCTGATGAAGCACCTCCGTGGTGGCGTGAAGAAGGGCGCTTTCGATGAGGCTGCTGCTCAGAAGAAGTTCGATGCCTGGAAGGCTGACAAGCAGAACGGTCTGGCTAAGATCGCTGACGCTGAGGCTAAGGCAAAGAAGGATGCTGCTGCTAACGCACTGAAGGCAGAGAAGGCCGTTAACGAGGCCATCGCTAAGAAGGTAGCCGACAAGAAGGCTGCTGAGGCTGCTGCTAAGGCAGAGGCTGAGGCCGCTAAGGCTGCTGAGGAAGCTGCTGCAGAGGCTCCCGCTGCTGAGGAGGCTGCTCCTGCTGAGGCTTAAGGCGATGCATATACTTGAGATACCTTCATTCTTTACGCCCTATGGCGGTGAGTTCTGTCTGGAACAAGCCAAGGCTCTGAAGGCTCTGGGACATGAGGTACGTATTCTCAGTAATGTGCAATTAGGTGTAACCATTAAAGGGAAGGACTATTGGGTTCTTCCCTTTTCTCGTTTTAGTCATCAGCGTGATGGCATCACGGTCTATCAGTCGTTCCAAAGGGGGTTACCCAAACTGGTCCATTACAATGTGACGCGTTGGGTCAGCATCGTTGAGTCGATGTTCCGCGAGTATATCCAGACTTACGGCAAACCTGATATCCTGCATGCCCACTGTGCCAAATGGGCTGGGTATGCAGCGATGAAGATCAGTCAGCAATATCGTATTCCTTATGTCGTAACAGAACATCTGTCGTTGATGAGTCTGGAGGAAGAGTTTGGCAAGGCACCGAGTGCTGTTTGGCAGATTCCTCTCTTGAAACAGACATACGAGCAGGCAGCTATGGTAGTACCTGTGGCAGAGGAACTGGTGGCCGATACGGCCTGTTATTATGGCACAGACTACAGCTGGCAGCATCTGTCGAATGTGATTGATACCGATTTCTTCCACTATGCAGAGCGGGAAAGTAGAGTCGAAAGACCCTTCCGATTCTGCTGTGTGGCTGATTACGCTTATCGGAAAGGCTATGATGTGCTGTTGGATGCCTGTCGGCTGTTACAGGATCAAGGCTGCGACATCGAACTGCATATCGCAGGTCGTTTGACTGATGGGAAAGCCTGTCTGGAGGCGATTAATGATAGAGGACTGACACATGTTGTCGTTCATGGACCACTGGATCGGGAGGGTGTCCGCACGCTGCTCTATCAGAGTGATGCACTGGTGTTGGCCAGTCGTAGTGAGGTGCAGCCTCTGGTGGTGTTCGAGGCGATGAGTACAGGTATCCCAGTGGTAGGAACCACGAGTATTCCCCGTTGTCAACGCTTGGGGAAAGATTGCAGGATCGTACCTGTTGGCGATGCTGCGGCTTTGGCTGAGGCGATGCAGAACCTCACGAAAGAACCTGCAGCAGATGGTCAGCAGCTATCAGAACAAGTAAGGCAGATTGCTTCACCAGAGGTGGTGGGCAAGCAGTTGGAACAGGTGTTTAGCGACGTGCTTGCTTCAAATTGACAAACAGTTTTCGCATGATAAGTGCGATGCACCAAAGCACCTTGTGACGCATCACGAAAAACAATAAACGCATCTGGGCAGTCCTTTTGGGCTGCCATTCTTTTTCGCAGTCGAGTGTCTCCTGAAACAGGGCAGCATCATGAGCCCGAAAGGCGTGCATCCCTAACGTAAAAACCCGTTGACTGAAGAATGTCTCAGTATGCGAGCTCTTCAAATCGTAATGTTTCGCCAGATCGTAGCTGAGTTGGGTGACATTACGCAGGAATCGGAACTGACGCGCCTCATCCTTTTGGGCAGAAACCGACTCGTTCCCGATGCTATAATGAAGGGTCACATCAGGCAGATAGGCAATGTCTCCATGCTGCGCCATCGCACAGGCAATCTGCAGATCCTCTGTGACAGAACAGCGGAAAAACTGAGGGTCAGCCTGATAACAGGAACGGAAGATGTCGGCCCGATAGAGTGAACTGCAGAGGTGGAAGACGCTCATGCCCATTTGGGTGATAAAGGCCTCCAGTAACTCACGGCCTGGGGTGATGGGTGCCAGCGCCTTCTGATGTCCAGGTTCCGTCTGTTGGGTGAGCTCGTTATAGAAACGCCAGTTGGTAATCACCATCGTCACCTGCGGATGCTGCTCCATCACGCAAACCTCTTTCTCTAATTTTTCAGGATCTACCCAGAAGTCATCACCAGCGCAGTCGGCGATGTATTTGCCTTTGCATGCCAACAGACAGTCGAAGTAGTTGTCAACCACCCCTTTGTTCTGTTGGTTACTGAAGAGTCTGATTTGCGGGTAACGTTTGTCATAGTCCTCACAGATGGCACGTGTACCGTCGGTGGAACCATCTTCACCGATCACGATCTCTATGGGCAGATGACACTTCTGACACAGGATGGCATCCAGCGTGCGGCCGATGGTCTTCTCCTGATTATAGGTGACAACAACGACAGAGATCAGCTCTTCCATTTATCTCTCGCGCTTAAGAAGGGGGAGCGAATTCAGCATGATCTTTCGTCCCAGACGGTTGTCGATCATGCGGCGGAACCATTGGTATTTCTTCGTATAGTCGCGATCGGGCAGGGGATAGAGCCCATACTGTCTGAGCTCCTCGATGCGGGCTTCCAACTGCTCCGACGAACGGGTCAGCATGATGGTGTTATAAAGATAGTCCATCGTGAGTTGTGCCACACGTCTCTGCAGTGCCATACGTTCATCTGTGGGCATCGTATCGGCGGTTTTGTTTAGATGCAGGAGCACCGTTAAGGCATCGTCGAGCCGTTGCTGTTTTCTGCTGGCATCCTTCTGATGAGTGGAAGATGCCTCATGCGTACGATAGAAGTAGGCTTTCGCATCGGTGAAGCAGATACAGTCGGCACGTAATAGCAGCTGAGGTGTAAACTCTTCATCCTCACCATATTGAATGCCTGGGGTGAACAAGAGACTGCCTCGAGCAGCCTTACGGAACAGACAACTGCACACCGAACCTTGAATATTATGATTGCGCATATAGTCGGCGCCTCTCATCTTCTCACTGTCGTTATAGGTAGCCTCCCGCACATCTTCAGAACGGGTGAAGTCGAACAGCACCACATCGATATCCTGACTGTAGCGGACGATGTCGAGACAGTGTTCATAGGCGGCCTGTATCAGATAGTCGTCGCCATCGATAAACTGCACATAACGTCCTCTTGCCATCTGGATACCTGTGTTACGAGCTATGCTGACACCACTATGCTTCTGACGCACGTAGATGATCTCGTCGCCATAAGTCACCAGATCATTGATCGGACTGAGGTCAGAGCCGTCATCCACCACGATGATCTCACGCTCACTGGGACGCAACGAGAGTGCCAGCACGCTGTCGATGCACTTGCTCAGCAGATTCACGGGCAAGTTGTAATTGGTGATGATAAAACTCACCAACGGAGTCATTTCTTGTTGCTTGCTATCCATATTGGTTGCAAAGATACGAAAATATTTGGAGATTCGTAAGAAATTCTGTAATTTTGCGCTTGAAAATTATCAAATATGTCCACAGTGCAGAATCAAGGTTATCGGCATATTCTGAAATACACGGGTATCTTCGGAGGCGTGCAGGGGTTACAACTCGTGCTGGGACTGTTGCGCACCAAACTGATGGCGATCCTGTTGGCACCCTCAGGCATGGGTTTGGCCTCGCTCTTCCAATCTACGTCGCAGTTCCTTTCCCAAGCCACCAATTTAGGTGTCTCTATGAGTGCTGTGCGCCAGTTGTCGGAGGATTATGAGACTGCCGACAAGGCTCTGTTGGAGCGTTCGATACAGACGGTCAGAGGTTGGAGTCTGCTCACGGCTTTGTTGGGTCTGTTGGTGGCGCTGGTGTTAGGACCCGTGCTCAGTCAGACCACCTTCGATTGGGGAAACCACAGTCTGCACTTTGTGTTGTTAGGTCCTGCTGTGGCGATGATCGCGCTGACGGGTGGTGAGACTGCCATTCTGAAAGCCACCCGACAGTTGGGCAGTCTGGCGTTTATCCAACTCCTAAATGCAGTGTTGGCATTGCTCATCTCTATACCTATTTATTATATATACGGTGAAGCTGGAATCGTACCCGTCATCAATCTGATGGCCTTTGCCACGTTACTGTTCACGGCTCGTCACTCCCTCAGACTCTTTCCTGTTCGCTGGGGATCACTTTCGCTGCGCAAAGGTTCTGGGATGCTCCGCTTAGGTGTCGCCTTCACGTTGGCTGGTGTCGTGGGCAGTGGGGCAGAGATGTTCATCCGCTCTTTCCTGAATGTGACCGATTCGCTTGATGTCGTGGGGCTCTATAATGCAGGCTATATGATCACCATCACCTATGCGGGACTGGTGTTTGCGGCGATGGAGAGCGACTACTTCCCACGTCTCTCGGCTGTGAATCAGGATATAGAAGTCACTAATCTGATGGTGAACAAGCAGACGGAGGTGTCGATTCTGATGATGGCACCTTTGCTCACGTCGCTCATCATCTTCCTGCCTGTTCTCATCCCCCTGTTGCTCAGCAGTCAGTTTCTGCCCATCGTGGCGATGACACAGGTGGCGGCTTTGGCGATGTTCTTCAAGGCGCTGACCCTGCCTGTGGCGTATATCACCTTGGCGCGTGGCTACTCATTCACCTATCTCGTTCTTGAGTCGGCTTACTATGTGGCGTTGGTGGTGTTTGTCGTCTTGGGCTATCGTCATTGGGGCATCTGGGGCACAGGCTTAGCCATCACACTGGCTCATCTGGCAGAGTGTCTGATCATCAACGGTTATGCCCGTTGGCGATACCAGTATAAACAATCATCGACCGTCATGAAGTATGGCGCTGTCCATTTGTTGATTGGACTCTCGGCTTACATACTCACCATGACGGTCGATGAAGTGGCCTATTGGCTATTGGGAGGGGTGCTGATCATTGTCAGCCTGTCGTTCTCCCTATGGGTTCTGAATCAGAAGCGGAAGTCAAGTTCTACATCCACGAGGTTGTAGTTGTGCTTGCCGTCTGCGAGGGTACGGTCGTTCACATGAGAATACTCTGCGTGGATCTCCAGATTCTTCGTGAACTTGTAGTTCAGACCGCACTCAACCTGATTCACTGAAGTCTCCCAGTCCTTCTGGTTTCTGTAGCACTGATAACGGGCCTTTGCGAAGAGCTTACCCTTGATCAGAGGCACGATACCGAACACATACCAACCATCGGCCTTGTCACCCTTCGAGTAGTCGATAGCGCGAACGTTGTTACCTGGAGAGGCAGCACCCCAACCCTGAGAGTGTACATACTCACCGCGGAAGGTGTAGTCGTTCAGGTCGTACTCAATTGAGAGACAGTAACGGTTCTTCTCTACGCTGCGGGTCTTAACCTCCCCAGTCACAGGGTCGGTCAGGTTCGGATCAACCATCTGACCACGAGAACCAGTCCATCCGAAGGCACCGATGCGGAGGCCCTTGATAGGCATCACCCAGATACCTGCAATGAAATCCTTGCGGTTATCATAGTCTTTCGTGTTCACACCTTCACCGTTATAGACACCCACCTGATAGTGGAGAATACGACGTCCATTGGCGTTGGGGAAGAGGTCACCTGAGAACTGGATACCGATATCACGACCACCAGAAGAGCGCTCACCCGTACGGTCACCGAAGGCAGAAAGTTTGTTGATCACGTCAGCATAGCCTCTCCAACCCTGTGTGATGGGGTGGGTGGGGTTCTCAAATGTGAAGCAACGCTTGAACTGTCCGGCACGGATCTTGAACTCTGGATATCTTCTCCATTCTGCATAGAGGTCAACGAGCTGAACGGTGGGCTGACCAGGACCAGTGGCGTTGGTACCCTGAATCTGGGCACGCCAGTCGAAGTCACCGATCTTACCGTCAAGGATGAAACGGGCCAGACGCAGATTGAAGGTGTTAGAGTGGTTGCCTTCGGGGTCTTGTCCGATATACTGCAGCATGCCATAGCCGCTGAACTTGATGTTCTTCACCCACTGGGGAAGTTCGATGGTCTTCTTCTCCTTCTCCTGTTGAGTGTTCGGTACTTCCTGCTCCTCAGCAGACAATGTGCTGGTGAAACCAATCATCAGCGCCATCAATAACAATGATCTCTTTAGCATAATAATACTTGTTTTAGGTGTTATATGGGCACAAAAATAAGGAAAAAATCTGAATTTTCCAAATTTTTCCCTTATTATTTTCGTTTTTTCGCTTAAATATTTCTGTTTTCCAGTAATACCACGTTCTCCACATGGGGTGTATGGGGGAACATATCTACTGGTTGAACCGCCATTACACGATACTGGGCATCAAGATCCTGAAGGTCGCGTGCCTGGGTGGCTGGGTTGCAACTCACATACACGATGCGCTTGGGAGCAGCCCTCAGAATAGTCTTCACCACATCGGGGTGCATACCTGCACGTGGTGGATCGGTGATGATCACATCGGGGCGTCCGTGCTCAGCGATGAAGTCGTCGGTCAGGATGTCCTTCATGTCACCAGCATAGAAGAGGGTGTTCTCGATGCCGTTGAGCTCAGAGTTGATCTTGGCATCCTCGATGGCCTCAGGCACATACTCGATACCGATCACCTGTCGTGCCTTCTTTGCCACGAAGTTGGCAATGGTGCCCGTACCCGTATAGAGGTCATAAACCAACTCCTGTCCTGTGAGCCCAGCGAAATTGCGGGCGACGCAATAGAGATGATAAGCCTGCTCAGTGTTCGTCTGGTAGAAACTCTTGGGTCCCACTTTGAACTTCAGATCCTCCATCGTCTCAAAGATATGATCTTTGCCCTTAAACACTAAGATCTCCTGATCGCCGATGGTGTCGTTGCACTTCTGATTGTCGAGATACATCAGCGACGTGATCTCCGGGAAGGTGTCGGCGATATGCTGCAACAGTCCGAGAGCCTCCTTCTCGCCACCCGTCTCGTCGTAATGGAACTGGAAGATCACCATCCACTCGCCAGTAGCCGAGTTGCGGATGATGACATCGCGCAGCAGACCCACCTGAGCCCTTAGGTCGAAGAACGACAACCCGTTCTTAATGGCGTAGTCGCGCACCTCATTGCGGATTTTGTTGTGCAGGTCGTCCATCAGCCAGCACTTCTCGATGGGCAGGATCTTATCGAAGGCTCCCGTGATGTGGAAGCCGATGGCTGGTACATCTTTGGCACCTTCACCGACGGCGAGGGTACTAATCTGTTCCTTCGTGAGCCAACGTTTGTTTGCACAGCCGAAGTCGAGTTTGTTGCGATAGGCCTGCGTATGTACGCTTCCCAAGATGGGCATAAACTCGGGCAACTCCACCTTACCGATACGTGTCAGCTGGTCGAAGACCTGCTGCTGCTTGAACTTCAACTGCGCCTCGTAGGGCAGATTCTGCCACTTACAGCCACCGCACACACCGAAATGCTCGCAGAAGGGTATCGCGCGTACCTTACTATATTCTATAAACCTCACCACCTCGCCCTCGGCAAAGGAGTGCTTCTTCCGTCGGATCTGTACGTCGCAGACATCACCTGGCACGCAGAACGGCACAAACACCACCAGTTCCTGCCAGTGAAACAGGCATTTCCCCTCTGCGGCAACAGCCTCTATCGTCACGCCCTCAAGGAGCGGTAATGGTTTCTTGTTTCTTCCCATAATCAGTATTTTAGGGTGCAAAGGTACGAATAAGAAAGCAAAAAAAGATGAAAAAGATATCAAAATCTCAAAATTTCGAGTTTTTTCTTTGATTTCTCGCCGAATTTCATTAATTTTGCGGAATTGAAATAAAAAACAATTTATAATCATTCAATAAATAACTAATTTATGAGTCAAAAGAGAGTCTATCTCTTCGGTAATGGTAAGGCCGAAGGTAATGCAAAAATGCGTGAGGAACTCGGTGGTAAGGGTGCTAACCTTGCCGAAATGAACCTGCTTGGTGTTCCCGTTCCTCCAGGTTTCACAATCACCACAGATTGCTGTAACGAGTACTATCAGGTTGGTCAGCAGAAGATCATGGAGCTGCTGAACGACGATGTGATGGCTGCTGTGAAGCACATTGAGGTACTGATGAACTCTAAGTTCGGCGACAAGGAGAATCCGCTGCTTGTCTCTGTACGTTCTGGTGCCCGCGCTTCTATGCCTGGTATGATGGATACCATCCTGAACCTCGGTCTGAACGACGAGGTGGCTGAGGGTATGGTGAAGAAGACCCAGAATCCTCACTTCGTATATGACTCTTATCGTCGTTTCGTACAGATGTACGGTGACGTGGTGCTGGAGATGAAGCCCGTCAACAAG
>JAEEGI010008757.1_pt1 | contig 22292 bp, 23 predicted proteins | sample 8958751 | NCBI WGS metagenome assembly JAEEGI01 (sample SAMN16246545, study PRJNA631951) | gut metagenome | biome: gut microbiome; feature: rumen; material: KS-attached | host: Bos | place: Iran: Karaj | collected 2018-10 | reverse complement strand
TCGTCAAAGTTTAAGTATAGCTCCTTATCGTTCTTTTCGCTCATATCTCGTCTTACTTTATTTTTATAACGTTTTTATTCTGTCCTTATTTCCGTGAATCCTTAGATTCGTGAGTCCGTAATACTTTCAGCCATCTTACATCCAATATATAGTATGGAAAACTTGAAAATGTTACATCTTATTTATGATGTCATTTACTAATACTGTTTAACAACTCTTCAAATAACGTTTCTGTCTTATCTTTCTGATTATTGTCAGTATATATAAAATCAATACGATTCGAATTATATAAAAGCTGCAAGTTTATTCCCGCATCAAGCAAATTGTTCTTGATGTAATTACCTGATTTCGTATTCAATGTAATAAAAAATATGCGCTTATTTATCATCTGTGGATTTGCAAAATTTGATATCTGCTCAAAAAGGTTTTTGAAATATACGCCATCAATATATCCTAAAGATAGGCCAAAAAATATAATCGTCATAGCCTGCAAAGATTCTCGAACCACATCGCTTGACACATAGTTTTCATCCATTGACTTTTGGAGAGGACGATATTCTTTCGGTATCCCTAGATCATCGTGAAAACCAAATATGATATTTCTTTTTTCAACTATTCCGTGTACGGGAATGTAACCAACCTTAACACTCGAATCTATTTGATGAATAACATTTAATAGTGGCGTATAGTTATATGAAAACAGTTTTATTGGAAAGAAATTGTCTCTCGTTTTGTTTTTTTTAGCTTCAACATAGGCTGCTAATAACCTATAAGCATGAGAATCCATTTTTACTGGCCCTTTTGAACCTTCTGAAATAAAGTCCATCAATTGGATCTTGAAGGTATTATAATCTTGAATGTCCCTATCAATTTTATCGGAATTATCTTTCGGGAAAGGATTCTGCGCTCTATGCAAAGCATACTCATGCAGGGTGCGTTCAAAGTCAAACCAGTTGCCCGGAACTTGCTTAATAACATATTGGAACAGATCATCTTCATCCCTTTTATGCATTTTCCAGCCATCATGCTTTTCATAAAAGGATTTATAGCTGGTATCCCAGCCTAAATCCAAATCAAAACCATTTCCTATGACAATTACTGTTTCTGTATTCATAACACTTCCTTTTAACAAATTACTTACTTTGCATTATTTTGTTTTTGGAAAGAAGTCATCTAGCCAACCGTTTATGCGAGATTTTGTATAGGCACCTATACAACCTTTTTTGAATTGACCACGCTTTTCATATTTGGCTGCCTCTGCCTTGCATGCTTCATAAGTCCAATAGCCAGTTAGTGGCTTGAACCAAGTATAGTCATCAAGCCATCCTTCTTTATATGCAAATTGATAAGCGCCGTTGACATGTTGTTTGAATTCTTTTTTGCTAGAATACTTCTTTGCTTCTTCGTAGCATGTTTCCCGGTTCCAATAGCCATTAGGCTTTTTAATTTCATTAAACCAAGTATAATCATCAAGCCATCCATTCTTCAAAGCTTTTGTATATGCTCCAGAACAACCTTTCAAAAAAGCTCTCCTATTCTTGTATTTCTTAGCTTCTTCATAACAATGTTCATAATTGTCCCAAAAGCCGGCAGGTTTAGTTTGGCGGCTACGTAACCATGTAAACTCATCTAACCAACCCTCTCTGAGTGATTTAATGTATGCACCTCTGCATCCATTGAAAAAATCGCCTCGAGTTGTATGTTTTTGAGATTCTTTTAAACAGGTTTCTTTATCCCATTCTTTTTTCAAAACAGCGAACCACGAATAATCTTTCAACCAGCCGTTTCTCAATGCAACTGCATATGCTCCACTACTATTTACTTCGAATTCACTAGCTGATTTATATTTCAACGCTTCTTCCCTACAGGTTCTGCGGTTCCACTTTCCATGACTTATTCCACCAAGGGAACCCTTACCTTTGCCCGTAGCAATTCTATTAAGCATTGTATATCCTTGTTGTTCATACCATTTTCTCCAATAATCCTCTCTGTCTTGACCTTCTTCTAAAGTCAAGTTTGTTTCAATAATCTTCATTGGCGGAACAGGTACATGTATCTTCTTCGCATAACGTGCAACATTATCAGCCTCGATATTGAAAATATGCTCTTTATCGCGTTTCTTTTGTCTTCTAATAAGAGTTCTTCCTACATATGCAGTTTTTGTTTCTTCAAAGATATAGACGTACACACTATCTACCTTATCTTTTATGATATCAAATCTTTTATCAACAAGCCATGTAAAATCGTCTAGCCAACCATTCACAACTGCAGCATGATGTGCAGCAGAACAGCCTTTGACAAATTCCTTTTTAGATTGATATTTCCGAGACTCTTCCTCGCAGCGCTCTTTTGTCCAATAGCCATTAGGCTTTTTAATTTCATTAAACCAGTCGAACTTGCTCAAATAACCATTTTTTCTAGCATAGAGATATGCGCCAGAACTGCATCTTTGAAATTCTGTTCTTGTTTTGTATTTTCTTGCCTCTTTAAAGCAAGTATCATATGTCCATTTTCTTTTCTTTTTACCATTTTCAACATCTGCACAGAAAGGGCATCCGTGCCCTTGTAAATGACTTGATGGATCCTGTTCAAAAACACCATGTATAGGACATATGATTTTAACTTTTGTATGACCATTTACATAGTCAACCTCGTTATAGTCATATAAACCATTATGAACTGCATTAGCTTTTTCTATGAATTTCTCTTTTCCTAATGAATAGCGCCTTGCCATAGCTTTACGATGGCATTTTATACATCCTTGCCCTGCAAGATGTTTTTGAGGAGTTTGCTGAAAATCCCCATGTTCTTTGCATATGATAGTGACTGGAGTCTTTGTACCCACATATTCCACCTTAGAATAGTCGTACCTATCCCCATGCACCGCCTTGGCCCTTGATATGAATACTTCTGTCGTCAGTTTTGCCATAACAATACTTTATTTAGGATTTACAAGGAAAGGCATATAAGCTTCACTATCTGAAATCGCAGCAGATTGGAAATGATTATATCGCGTATAGAGCAAATCCAACTGGGAGATAGTGTCAAGACGAGCAATCGAAAGGGTATTTCCTTTCATAATCACCAAATTGGAAAGGTCATCGCAAAACCTCATCTTTTCAATATGTGGTGCGTTTGGTATGACATCCATGATGATAACATGGCCAAAGATTCTGCATGTAAATATACCGCATCTTCTGATATTGTCTATGTCGGATTTCGACATCCCAAAGATTGGTTTCTTTTCATCGATGAAGCCTATAAGGATTCTATTGATTACGCAACAGAAAGGAATATCTCCTTCATCATACCTGGCGAATCTCCTTAATTTCTCAAACAATGGGCTATTTCCATCGTTTGTCAGATAATGATATTTTTGCAAGAAGCATTCACACATGCCACGTTTAAACTGGCGTGTCAATCCTTGTGCTGTAACGTGGAGATTTCGCTTCAGGGATATCTTGTGTTTACTAACGAAATAGTTAAATATGGGGGATTTCTCTTGTTGAGGATTCATTGAGAAATAATGCTTGCCTACTTGGAGAATACCCTTTACTGTTTCGTCTTGCGATATGCCATACTTGCTTCTATCGTCACCAAAGAAAGAGTTGCAATCATTACAGACATCTGTGCATGTTTCTTGTCCTCCTAATGCTTTAGGAAGAATGTGTGGAACGTGATCAAAAGAAGCACCGTCTTCTTTAGTTCTACCACACCAAATGCATTTGCCTGTTTTGATGTATTCTCTTTTCATACTCTATATTTCCTTCTCAAATCTAAACACGAACCCCTTATGGGTCTTTTCCTTTCCGTTGCACACTTGGGACACGTGCCTGTAGTTGAAACCGTATGCAGCTGTCTCACGTGCATTCTTGTAACTACGCACAAACTCTCCGTCTATAGTAAATTGATACACGGGCTTGGGCGTCCCTTTGGGTGTCTTAATCTCATTGGAATAGCCATACGGTTTTCCCCGTTTAAGCTCATACTCTTCTTGATTATACCTTAGATAATAGCCTTTTAATCGGTGTCGATTATAGATATTGGTTCTTATTTGTGTCGTCTTAACCTTGAAATAATCAGCCGCCTCTTTGGCAGATTCAAAAACTCGGAGAATGTTGCCATCATCGTCGACTTGTTCAATAGTAAGCGTCATAAAATGTTTTCCTCCTTTCAGAAGCCCAGCGTGGCGAAGGTGATACTCTATCGTGCTTCTATCAACGCCAAGTTGCTTACCTATTTGTACACAAGTCAAACCTTGTTGCCATAATTCTATTGCTTTCCCGTATTCCGCTTTGTTAAAGGTTGTTCCTGCGCCACCTGTCTTGGCGACATTCAATATTTTCCAGCCTTCCTTGCGATATTTTTCCTCGAACTCGCCTTCCAATCTCTGTGCCTCCTTTACTGGTACATAGCCCGTCAGTTTCCTACGAATTGGTTCTAACCCCGTCTTTTTTATATGTTTTCTTACAGCTGAACTTTTTTCATTCTTATGATCATTCCCTCGTTTTTCATAGTTAAAAGTCAAGCCAACATATACGGAGTTATCAGGAAACTCATAGGCATATATCATTCTTTGCTTGCGGTTTCCAAGAACTTCCATATGAGCATAAGCTTTCTTTTGAAGTTTATGGCTACGGATAGCCCTTTCTAACCAATAAGCTTTCTCCCTTAGTTCCTTTTTATTAAGATACTTTCTGGCTTCTGCAATTAGATACTCATCAGAATACATCTCATGGGTCATTCTTCTATCGGGGAAAAGGTCGTCAAGTAGTCCAAACTTACGCATTGCCTTGGAGTAAACCATATATTTCTTGTTCAGAGTGGTAAGCGTCATATCTGGATGTTCTTCTCTAAACCTGATGCAATCTTCGCGAGTTAAGTCTGCTGCATAAGATCGTTGTAGTGGATAGAATTCATCTAAGCAACCGAATTTCTTCATTGACTTTGCATATCTCGCATAATCTTTGGAAAGATCACGTCGTGTTAAAATAGGGTGCTCTTCCTTGAACTTTACACAATCCTCGTAAGTAATAATATTAAACGACTCTTTTATTACCCTTGGAAATAGTTCGTCAAAGCAATTGAGTTTCTTCATGACTCTGCAATATCCTGTATAATCTCGATACAGATCTGTGCGAGTTAAGTCTGGATGTTCCTCTCTGAATCTCACACAATCTTCGTAAGTGAGATTGTTTGAATAGACGACCTTGCTTAAAGGATATAGTTCGTCAATACAACCAAGTTCTTTCATGGCTTTGTAGTATTTGCCATGATGGGCGCTAATATCATAGCGGCTCATATCAAGATGCTCCTGCTGGAACTTTACGCAATCTTCATAGGTAAGCTCATGGGGATAAACTATGGCCTTCGATGGATATAGTTCATCAAGACAGTTCAACCGCTTCATCGCCATATAACAGGCACGGAAACGATGAAGCACCTCACCCCGTTTGAGGTCTGGGTGTTCTGCCTTGAATCTTAGGCAGTCCTCATAGGTCATAATGTCTTTCATGTTTTTGGACATATCCTGCTACATTTTTAGTTTCACCCCACCTTCAAATGCTCATACAGCTTCAACCTCAGCACCTCGCCATTATCGAACTCGAACTGGAACTTCTTGCGATTGAACTTCGGATTGTTCTTGTGGATAATGCGATGGTAGTTGGGACTGATGATAATGATGTTTGTGGAGTCGTTGTTCTGCGAACGGGTGAAGTAGTCGATATGGTGGGCCTCGACAACGCTGTCTCCATACTCGTCACCAATCTTCTCACCGCTAATCTCATCACGATAGTCGTAGAACTTCTTCAGGGTCAGGATGATACTGCGGTCAATACGACGATACTTCACCAGCCGCTGCTTCTCTTCAATCGAAGCAGTTTTGTCGGCTATGAAGAACTGCTCGTCGTCGCTCTGCTCGTAAACCTCCTCGGGAATGGCGCTCAGCGTGTGGGCCAGCTGCTGGTAGTCGGAGCTGGAGCAGCACTCCATGCAGAGCACGTCGGACGACGAGGTCAGATAGAGCCGGATGTACTCCTGCAGGTAGTCGGGCAGCAGAATCTGCCGTTTGCTCTTGCCCAGCTCCTGCTTCTGCGCAAACAGGTACGAATAGCTCTTCTGGAACACGGCCCGCAGCTTAACGGCCAACGGCGACTGGCGGCTGTAGCGAATCTGAATGACATCCTTATGCCCCGCCCAGTTGCTTTGCACGAAGTTCTGGTTCTTCAACTTCGCATCGTAGAACTCGCCGTCAATCAGAATCTTGATGTCCTTGCTCTGCCCGTGCGTCAAGATGGATTCATCCCACGCCCTGAACAGCGAGCACACCGACACCGGAATGGTCATCCCGTCATTGAGCAACGACCAGTCCACCGTCTTCTGCAATATGAATCCATTGTCGTAATCCATCAGAGTTATGTTTTGTTTTTTTAATTTCTTGTTTACTTCTTACTGTCATCTTACCCTTAAAATCTATGGTGCTATTATTTCCCAGTGCCCACCTTTGTCTGGGCCAATACGACGGATGACCCCTTGTTCCTGTAGTTTTCTTAAGTGCTCTTGCACGTTGCGAGAAGCGATATTTATTTCTTTGGAAATGGATTGTGCCGTAGCGTTCGGATTCTTCCAGATAATTCTAACGATCTTAGCACGCGTCGTAGATAATTTTTCTACGATGCTATCTACGATGTTTTCTGTGATGTTTTCTACGATATTTTCTACGACATCACCGCCAACTTTACCGCCTTTTTCGTTGGTATAGCTCTGTGAGACTTTCACTTCAACCTTGAATGCCGTGATAAGATTAACGTTGAACTTTGCGGGTAGGTTGCCATTTTCCTTCAAGTCAGTCACGTCCTGATATGGCAATACCTCGTCGAGAATCATGATGGCCCAGGCATAGCTGTCCGCCTTCCCCGAATTCTCCGGAGAAAGCCTAGTGTTGAAATATATAAACCCATTCCTGTCCATGTTGTTATTGCTTTGTTATGTTTCCTTTTATGTTAAAACTTAACTCGTTTTCATTGTCATGTTAAAGAATCTGTATTTTTTTAACTCGTACTTCTTTACGTGTTATCATTTCACAATTTCATTAACATGAACAGATTCTATCACCTCTGCTGGTTCTGTTGCTTTATACTGGCCAAACTCGATGAAGAGATTCATCAGGCGGGTGTTGATATAATAGTTCTCCTTGCCCATTTTTTCTTTCTTAAGAAGACCTAGAGCCACAATTCTATCCAGATACTTCGAGGCGGTCTGACGAGATACTTGCATATTGGCTACAACATGGTCAATCTTGGTATAGGGGTGATAGAACAGACCGTTCAGCAATTCATGATTGTATTTGCTGCCAAAGTCTGGACGAATAACATTCTTATATTCTGCCATCAAGCGACCTATGTTCTTGACCAAAGAAATCGTATCCTCTGCAGTTACCTCTACACCCTTCAACATAAAGAGTATCCAGGCTTCCCATTCTGCGGCATTATCAGTATTCTTGTCTCTGATAGCTTGTATCAGTCGGTAGTACTCTCCTTTGTTGTGAGTGATGTATCGACTAAGATAGAGGATGGGCAAGTCAAGCAAGCCGGTGATTACCAGATAGAGGATATTGATGATGCGTCCCGTACGACCGTTGCCATCGTAAAACGGATGGATGCTTTCGAATTGATGGTGTATGATGGCCATCTTGATGAGCGGGTCAAGTTGGCTTAGCTGGTCATCGTTGATGAATTGCTCAAGATTGGCCATGTACTGGACGATGGCCATTCCGTCCTGTGGAGGTGTATAGATGACTGCTCCGTCGTTTTCGCGTTTCAACTGGGTTCCTGGTGTTGTGCGGAAGCCTGCGGTATTCTGTTCCAAGATTTCTTGAACATGCTTAATGTCGTTGAGGGTGAGGATGTCTTTGTTTCGCACCATACGGAATCCCTCGTTGATGGCTTCACGATAGAAAAGCACCTCTTTTGTGGCAGCATTAATGAACTGATGGCTTGGATCAAGCCCTGCACGATACAAATCATCCTGAGTAGTCACGATATTCTCCACCTCAGAGCTATCCTTGGCTTCTTGCAAGGTAAGGCTGCTAATGAGAATGCGCTCATTGGGTATGGTTTGTGCCACACCCTTCAACTCTGCCAGTTTGCGGTTTGCCCTGTTCAACTGCTTCAGAACCTCTTTGGTCTCCAAATCGTATGGAAGAGGTAAGGAGGGAATCGAGTATTTTTCTTCTTTCCTTATCTCATCAGCCGGATTTGTTATGTCTTGATTGCTCATATTATGTATCTAATTTTTACTTCTATTCGTCTTCTTACAATCTATTTATCAACTGGGGACAAACTGGGGACAGAACTGGGGACAAGACTTGTGACAAACTTGTGACGCCATCTTCTGAAGAGACCATACGCAGCAGTTCTTGTATTTCGTCTTTTGTTGTCATCCGACTTATTTCTCTTGTTTGAATTCTTCTTGTCTTACCAACTCCTGCACAGGCACTTCAAGTGCATTGGCTATAGCAATGAGGGCTTCAAGGCTGGGCTGGGTGGTATTGGTGACCCATTTGGACACTGTAGCAGGATCCTTGCCGAGTTTGTCGGACAGCCACTTATTGTTCAGGTCGCGTTCTGCGAGAACAACTCTTATACGATTTAACTTTGCCATGATAGATTTCTGTTGTTTGACGACAAAGTTACAAAAATTAATCGAAACAAATGCTGATATGCTCAAGAAACTCTATAAACAAGCCAAAATTTGATTAAAAGACCAATCTTTTGATGAATACATGACAATATCCTGTCTAAAATAAATAACGTGAAAAGATAGGAAATGTCGCAGATATTCCGTATATTTGCGACATAGTTTTATGTTTAACAAAAACCAAACGACAATGAAAGTAGGAGTCCCCAAAGAGATTAAGAACAATGAGAACCGTGTGGGCATGACACCATCAGGTGTTGCCGAGTTGATCAAACGTGGACATACTGTCTACGTACAGCATACTGCAGGGGAGGGCAGTGGGTTCTGCGACGAACAGTATCAGAAGGCAGGTGCGCAAATCCTCCCTGCCATCGAGGATGTCTACAGGGAGGCAGATATGATTGTCAAGGTCAAGGAACCTATTGAACCAGAATATCCGTTGGTCCGTAAGGGACAGGTTGTCTTCACCTATTTCCATTTTGCCTGTGAGCAGGAGTTGACAGAGGCGATGATGAAGAGTGGTGCCGTATGTATCGCCTATGAGACGGTGGAGCGTGATGATCGCACACTGCCGTTGCTTATTCCGATGAGTGAGGTGGCAGGTCGTATGGCGACGCAGAATGGTGCCTACTATCTCCAGAAGACCAAAGGTGGTAAGGGTAAGCTGATGGCAGGTGTACCTGGTGTAAGACCTGCCCGTGTCCTTGTATTAGGTGGTGGTACGGTAGGTGAGGCAGCTGCCCGTATCGCTGCCGGTATGGGTGCTGAGGTGACGATCACGGACGTGTCGCTGCCACGGCTTAAACAGCTGGCTGCTGAGATGCCTGCCAATGTGCATACCCTTTATTCCTCAGAACATAATATCCGACAGGAACTGCCTACTACCGATGTTGTCATCGGCTCTGTGCTCATTCCTGGTGACGCGGCTCCGAAGCTGATTACCAAGGACATGTTGTCACTGATGGAGAAAGGCACCGTTCTTGTCGACGTGGCGATTGACCAGGGCGGTTGTTTCGAGACCTCTCATCCTACCACCCATAGTGACCCTGTCTATATGGTTGACGGTATTGTTCATTATGCGGTGGCTAACATTCCGGGTGCTGTACCTCATACGAGTACTATCGCCCTTACTAATGCTACCCTCCGCTATGTCATCGCCCTTGCCGACAAGGGATGGCAGCGGGCATGTCGTGATGATATCTCCCTTCGTCGGGGTGTCAATATGATGGATGGCAAATGTACCTATGAGGCTGTCGCTAAGGTATGGGGACTCCCCTATACACCATTAGAGCTGTAAAGAATGTCTTTACAGCTTATGCTCTTCAAGGAAGCCCCCTACGGCAGATAGTGAGTCAGAGTGAAATTATACTAACAGGAAATGCTAAAATCGGTAGAATATTTGTTTATTTAGAAAATAAGCCGTAATTTTGCACCCCCAAATTAGAAGTATAATTATTATATTTGAGGAAGTTACCTTCCATATCGCTTTTTACATTCTCCTGGATTGTAAGTATCGGGATATTGTTGTTATACAATATCCCTTTCTTTCGTTATGTAGCAGCCAATACTAACGAGGGTACCGGCGGAAAGATATTTCTGCTGGTATCATTGGCTGTCATCATGTTAGTCCTCCATTTCATGATGACCTATCTGACCATGTTCTTGATGAGGACGGTGGGACGTGTCCTGCTTGCGATACTCTCGCTTATCAATGCCACAGCGGTCTATTTCATCCTCACCTATAGTGTGATGATTGACGCGACCACGATAGAGAACGTGTTCAATACCAGATACTCGGAAGCCTCGGGATTCTTCACCTGGTCGTTATGGCTCTCCATATTGCTCCTCGGCGTTCTCCCTGCTGTCTATTGTCTGCTGCAACCTGTCGTTTGGGGTAAGGCAAAGAAGATGGGCATCTGCTGTGGAGGCTCTTTGGCGGTAATCCTTGCAGTAGCATCGATGAATATCAGTCAGACACTGTGGATCAGTCAGCACGACACGGAACTGGGTGGACTGCTGCAACCCTGGTCTTATCTGGTGAACACCTGTCGTGTGGCAACGATTCATTTTGACAAACAAGCCGAGGAGATCAAACTTCCCGATGGTAAGATCATGGATGATGAGAAGGCGGTGGTGGTGCTCGTCATCGGTGAGTCGGCGAGAAAAGCCAACTTCCAGTTATATGGCTATCAGCGTGACACCAACCCGTTATTGTCGAAGCGACAAGGACTGAGGGTCTATCCGGCGACATCATGTGCCACCTACACCACAGCAGGAACCAAGGCTATTCTCGAACCAAAGAATACGGACGACCTGTATGAGCTGTTGCCGAACTATGCCTACAGGACTGGTGTCGACGTGTCTTGGCGTACGTCTAACTGGGGAGAGCCGCCCATACATATTGACGAATATCTTGTCAACGAGGAGCTGGGTGCCCAGTATCCCCAGGAGGACATGCGCTATGATGGTGTCCTCTTTGCGGGACTCCGTGAGCGGATAGCGTCCAGCAAGAAGAAAAAGGTGCTGATCATCTTGCATACCAGTACCAGTCACGGTCCTAAATATGCCGACAAATATCCCAAGGAGTTTGAGGTGTACAAGCCGGTGGCAAAGAGTGTGGAGGAGGGGGAACAGCATGTCGGTATGCTGGTGAATGCGTATGACAATACCATACGTTATACCGATTTCCTGTTGGACCATTTGATTGACACGTTACGTTCGATGGATGACTGGAAGAGTGCCATGATCTTTATCTCCGACCATGGTGAGTCGCTTGGTGAGAACAAGATGTTCATGCATGGACTGCCCATGCGACTGGCACCCAAGGTGCAGTATGAGATACCATTCCTGGTATGGACCTCGGAGCATTTCAGGGATTACAAGTCTGAGAAAGAACTGCCGGCAGTCCTTGAGCAGCATTATATCTTCCATTCCGTACTTAACCTGCTGTCCATACAGTCACCCGCATACGACAAGGACTTTGATATTTTCGCTCCCCATTTTTAGCGAAAGCTTCGAACGAAGCCTCTATTGATGCAGATGCCTTGTATCACTCATTCCAATATCTCCTATGGGGGTGAACAATACCTCCTATGAGTGATGCCAGGTGTCGTTATGGGGGTATAACAGATACTGCAATACCCCATGAGAGTTATCCCCATACCCCACGAAGGCGGCAACGGTGACAAGGGTTTTAAAAATTATGTATAGGCGAACCCTGGGGACTTACGATTGCAGAGATACACCTCTAACCTCTAACTGAAAATCGCGCTATCCCCGATAAACAAAGGGCGCAAGACCAGTTGGAGGTTGTTCCAACCTCCCACTAACCTCCCACCATATTTCCTCATCGACCTATTCAATTCTTTGAGGTATTACCATTGAAAACATAAAAAAAGGGGGAGACAGTTGGAGGTTAGTGAGAGGTTAGTTGGAGGTTGGAACAACCTCCAACTAACCCCAAACGCCCTGTACATCGGCATTTCAGAAGAAAATAGTTGGAGGTTAGGGGTTTCGCGAAAACCATAATATATTATTGGTTGCAAATAGCAACCACCTATGACAATTCCTTGTTTATATTTAGTGAACTTTAAGTAATAAAGTTCCTCTTGCTAATTATAGTATGTTGTATAGTTTGAATACTATAATTATCTTTGCATCGGCTTAAAACAACAAACTTAATGCAACAACATCATCCCATCCTCGAACTCTTTGGACGTAACGTTCAGAAGTATCGTACAGAGCAAAATATCTCACAAGAGAAATTAGCGGAAAGGGCACGCCTTCATCGTACATACATTGGTATGGTGGAACGTGCTGAGCGTAACATCACGCTTATCAATATGCAGAAAATCGCCAATGCGTTAGGGGTGGAAATAAGGGAATTGCTGGAAGACTAAATGAAAGACATATTATTATGAGTTGTAAAAGTAATGATCAAGGTTGAGCATATAATATAGGATATGTATGGGTAATATATTAACAGCTATAAAAGCAATTGTAGAGAAATCTTCATTGAAAGTAATTGAAGAACCACAAGATGCTATTCATAATAGGGCTAATCAAATGGGGACAGCCCTTGAGGATTATGTAAAGAATGCTTTTGCAAATTGCTTAGGTAAAGATACACATGTTATAAAGCAATCTCGTCAAAATACATTTTCATATTTAGGAAATAGTAGAAATCCACCTGATGCGATGTTAAAAGGTGGAGATGCTATTGAAATTAAAAAGTTGGAAACACTTGGGAAGTCACAATTACAGTTAAATAGTAGCTATCCAAAGAATAAACTACGTTCAGATAATCCTAAGATATGTAGTGCTTGTCATGACTGTGAAGAATGGGAAGAGAAGGATATGATATATGTAGTAGGACAGGTAAACAAGCAAGTATTACAAAATATTTTCTTTGTTTATGGGGACCTGTATTGTGATTCTCATGAGATTTATGAACATGCAGAGAATGTGATTAGAGGAGGTCTTGAGTCAATTGAAGGTATTGACCTTGCTGACACAAAAGAACTTGGAAGGATTAATGAGGTTGATCATCTTGGAATATCCGATCTTCGTGTTCGAGGAATGTGGCTTATAAAATCACCATTCCTACATTTTGGTTATTTGACGGATAATATCACTGATTATACATTTAAATTAGTAGCTTTAATTCCTGAGGATAAATACCGTAAATTTGAAAATGTAGACGACTTTGAAGAATTCTGTTTCGAGAATGGAGTCTCCATATCTGAAGAAAGCATTGAAGATCCTCAGAATCCCGCTAATTTTATAAGGTCCAAACTTATAATATACTATTATTAAATGAAAGTCATTAGTTTATTCTCTGGGTGCGGCGGCTTGGATTTAGGCTTTGAAAAGGCAGGGTTTGAGATTCCTGTTGCCAATGAGTATGACCCTACCATATATGAGACCTTTAAGGCAAATCATCCGAATACAAAATTGATAGAGGGTGATATACGAAAGATATCTGAGGATGATTTCCCCTCAGATGTAGACGGTATTATTGGTGGTCCTCCTTGCCAGTCGTGGTCTGAGGCTGGTGCTTTGCGTGGTATTGAAGACCAAAGAGGACAGTTGTTCTTTGACTATATCAGGGTGTTAAGGAAAACACAACCCAAGTTTTTCCTTGCAGAGAATGTCAGTGGTATGCTTGCCAACAGACATTCGGATGCAGTGAAGAATATATTGAGTTTGTTTGACAAGAGCAATTATGATGTCACACTGACGTTAGTAAACGCCAAAGACTATGGGGTAGCCCAGGAGAGGAAACGTGTGTTCTATATTGGCTTCAGGAAAGACCTGAAAATAGATTTTAAATTTCCAGAAGGCTCGACGAAGGATGATGCGAAGAAAATAACTTTGCGAGATATCATATGGGACTTACAGTTTACTGCTGTCCCCTCTGGCAAGAATAACAACCACAATCCTGCAGCGATTAATAATAATGAATATTTTACGGGTGCATATTCTCCCATCTTCATGAGTCGTAACAGGGTGAAGGCGTGGGATGAGCAGGCTTTTACCGTTCAAGCGTCAGGCAGACAGTGCCAATTACATCCACAAGCCCCGAAGATGGTGAAGCATGGTCTGAATGATTGTAGGTTTGTTGAGGGAAAAGAAGACTTATATAGACGAATGACCATCAGAGAGGTTGCGAGAGTCCAAGGCTTCCCTGATGATTTTAAATTTATATATAAAAGTACGAATGATGCATATAAGATGATAGGTAACGCTGTTCCTGTGAATCTTGCATACGAAGTAGCATTGGCAATAAAAAAGGCATTGGAATGACATAACAAAGGTATAACTTATTTATCAACTTGACATATGAAAATAGTATCGTTGTTCTCTGGCTGTGGAGGACTTGATCTAGGCTTTGAAAAAGCTGGATTTGAGATTGTGTGGGCTAATGAGTTTGACAAGACAATTTATGAAACCTATAGGTATAACCATCCCCACACGGTGTTAAACACTTCGGATATTCGGGAACTTAAAGATTCTGATATTCCAGATTGTGATGGCATCATTGGGGGACCACCGTGCCAATCATGGAGCTTGGGAGGTAAATGTCTTGGATTAGATGATGAAAGAGGAAGATTGGTTTTTGACTATATTCGTATTGTGAAAGCCAAACGTCCCCAATTCTTCATTATGGAGAATGTTCCGGGAATGATCGCTCCTCGTCATATACAGGCTTTTGAACAATTCCTTTATTTGTTTCGTGCTGCAGGATATCGGGTGAAGTATGAGTTGTTGAACGCTGCAGATTTTCGTATCCCACAAGACAGATTACGTATCTTTATTGTTGGTATAAGAGCGGATATTATAAACGATTATTTCTTTCCGGCTAAAGTGAGTGAAACACCAATTACGCTTTTACAAGCCATAAGTGATTTGAAGACTCAACCAACAGCTTATTTAAATGAAGAGGTCAATCAGAATTATGATGGTATTCTCAACCATGATTATTATTCTGGTGGGTATGATGCGAAATTTATGGCGAGGAATCGAGTTAGAGGCTGGTATGAGTTGTCTTTTACGATACAAGCTCAGGCAAAGAACGAGCCTCTCCATCCACAAGCACCTAAAATGGTGTATGTCTCTCAGAATGAAAGACGATTCGCTGTTGGTCATGAAAAAGAATATCGTCGATTGAGTGTGCGAGAATGTGCTCGTATCCAAACGTTCCCAGATCACTTCCGTTTCATTTACTCAGATGTAAAAGACGGCTATAAAATGGTTGGTAATGCAGTCCCTCCGCGGCTTGCCTATTATTTAGCTTTGTCAATAAAAGATTGTCTTACCTTATATAATAATAAGATAAACCGTTTTAGGAGAAATTCGTAGTTTTGCAGTTTTTTATTTGGGCGTTTCATGAGTAATTTACACTAGTTTGATGTACTGATATCACGATTGATAGAGTCGCAAAAGCGAAGATTTCTTAAAGAAGGTGGGATTAAGGAGCAAATGTATAAGGCTCGGAATTCTCGGAGTTCTCAGAGTGAAGATAAAACTTAATTTTTCTTTCTAAAAGATTTCTTTTCTAATTATTCTTCGTATTTTTGCACCAACATGAAACAATTCGAAGTCGTAGCAGCCAATTAGGCTCCGTTGACTGGTTACCTGCGGATAGGGTGGTTGTGGAATCAATAATCAAAGAATAATGGATACTCTCTCAAGACAACAGCGGCACAATAACATGGCGGCGATTCGGTCGAAGGATACGAAGCCGGAGATGATTGTGCGTCGAGGGTTGTGGAAGAGGGGATTCAGATACAGATTAAATCATCGGGGGCTGCCCGGACATCCTGACTTGGTGCTGAGGAAATACAGGACGTGTGTCTTTGTGAATGGCTGCTTCTGGCATGGACACAACGTGGCGCTACCACGGATGTCTGATGGAAGATGTAAGATGGATGATGTGATTGTGGACTCGGAGTGCTGTAGGATTCCGCATACCAATCGGGAGTTCTGGGTAAATAAGATCCGAAGGAATAAGGAACGTGACAAGGAGGAACAACGCAAACTGGCAGAGATGGGCTGGCACTGTATCACCATTTGGGAGTGTGAGTTGAAACCCTCGAAGCGTGAGGAAACTTTAGAGTCTCTTGCCTTCACCCTCAACCATATCTATCTACAGGATCATAGGACAAATAAGATGGAAGAGGACAGAGGTGAGAAGGAGGATGAATTAGAGATGCCAATGGCAGCAGAGACAGATTTTGACAGATAAATATATAGGATATGACTAAGATAGTGATACTTGACGGCTATGCGGCTAATCCAGGGGATTTGTCGTGGCAGGAATTAGAGAAATTAGGACAGGTAACGGTCTATGAGCGCACGAAGCCAGAGGAGACAGTGGAGAGGGCAGCAGGGGCGGAGGTCGTGCTGACCAATAAGGTTGTCATTAATAGAGAGGTGATAGCTCAATTGCCCAGTCTGAAATATATTGGTGTGCTTGCCACGGGCTATAACGTGGTGGATATCGTGGCTGCTCATGAACGTGGTATCATCGTGACCAATGTGCCAGCCTATAGTACGGAGAGCGTGGTGCAGATGGTGTTCTCCCATCTGTTGACGGTAACGAACCGTACGGAGCATTATGCTATCCAGAACAGGGCAGGGCGTTGGAGTAACAATCCCGACTTCAGCTATTGGGATACCAATCTGATGGAACTTGCCGGGAAGACGTTCGGCATCGTGGGACTGGGGAATATCGGCAGTCGTGTCGCACAGATCGCCCTTGCCTTCGGTATGAAGGTGAAAGCCTATACCAGTAAGTCTGCTGACCAACTGCCTGAAGGTGTCCAGAAGGCTGATATGCAAGAGCTATGCTCGACGTCAGATGTCCTCTCATTACACTGTCCACTGACTGCTGATACCAAGCATCTCATCAATGCCCAGACGTTAGCTTTGATGAAGCAGACGGCTATAGTTATCAATACCGGTCGTGGTCCATTGGTGGACGATGAGGCTGTAGCCGACGCGTTAGCATGCGGAAAAATTGCCGCTTATTGTGCCGATGTGCTTACGGAAGAGCCGCCAAGAGCAGACAACCCCCTGCTTCAACAGTCCAACGCCTATACCACACCCCATATTGCCTGGGCTACTAAGGAGGCACGCATCCGATTACTACAGGTCGCTATAGACAATGTACGTGCTTTCCTGGGTGGTATGCCACAGAATGTCGTTTAAAAAGATTTTTATCTTTCGATACTCTCGATGCGGAGTTTCAGCATACCTGCTGGGACACGTACTTCCACGACATCGCCCACCTTCTTGTTAAGGAGAGCTTCGGCGATAGGTGACTTGATGGAAATCTTACCCTCACGGAGATTGGCTTCGTGCGGACTGGCAATGGTATAGGTCATCTTACTATTATTGGCAAGATTGGTGATTCCCACCTTACAGAGCAGTTGTACGGTGTCACTGCCAAGACGTGAGGTGTCAATGACACGGGCATTGGCAAGGATACGCTGTTTAAAACGAATCCTTCCAAGGAGCCGGGCCTGTTCACGCTTGGCGGCATGGTATTCGAAATTCTCACTGAGGTCGCCTTTGTCACGAGCCTCGGCAATAGCCTCTCTGACCTGAGGCAGTTCCACGTTCTCCATCTGTCGGAGTTCTGCTACGAGCTTATCGAAGCCCTCTTGGGACATGTATTCCATAATAGATGATTATCTTTGATTATTCTTAATAGGGTCCGTCACATCAGCAAACGTTCGATCATAGGAATCTCAATACGTCCGCGATGGAGGGTTAGAAGACCGTCTTCCTGCATCTGGTTAAGAGCCAGAGAGATGTCCAGACGGCTATCGTTGAGCAGGTCGGCAAGCTGTTGCATGAGGATATAGAACGTCTTAGGACCTGCGGGGTATTGGCAATGGGCGAAGAAGAAATGGATGATACGCTCACGGAGCGATTTCGGACAGGTACGCCAGGGATGATGCAGCAGTCGCTGTGTCTCCGTAGCCATCTGGTTCAGCATGTTAAGGCGGAACACCAGTTGTGTCTCCAGTAACAGCATCACCTCCTGTTTGTCAATGGTGATGAGGTTGACATCCGTGAGTGTCGTATAGGTATGGGTAAATTGTTGGTGAATGCCGAACAGTCGTTCAGGCTCTGGCAGATAAGGAGCCGACAGCCGTTCTACGATGCGATAGGCACGATTGTCTGCCATGTGTTCTGTCTGCAGGCTACCGTTGATCAGGAAGGTGAGACGGTTACAGGGTTCTCCAGCACTGATTAGGCGTTTACCCATCGGGAGTTTATGAAATCCTATCTTGGTATGTGTCACCACCTCCATCAAGTCGGCATGGCTCATACCCTGGAAGAGTGTGAACTGCAGGAGTTTGTCATAGAGATGGAGTGGGGTGGACATATATAGTTTAAAGTTTAGAGTTTAAAGATTAGAGTTATTGTTCTATCTTGTCTTTCATGGACGGAGAATACCACACGGCAAGATTGTTGTCCTTGTCGCTATAGATGAGGTATGCCATCAGTTCGGGATGACGCTCCAGGATGCGCTTGGCACCTTCGAGTCCTAATACCATGAAGGAGGTGGCGTAAGCATCAGCGGTGGCACAGTCTCTTGCCAAGACGGTAGCCGACAAGATATTATGCTGGACGGGATAGCCCGTCTTCGGGTCGATGGTGTGGGCATACCGCTTTCCACCTTTATAATAGAAACGACGGTAGTTACCACTGGTAGCCATCGCTTTGTCTGTCACGTTGAGGACGGTCTGTTGCTCATGACTGACAGAGAGCGTGTCATCCGTCGGTTTGATGACGGCAATCCTCCAAGGCAGTCGTCTGGGACTGATACCACTGGTGATGATCTCTCCTCCAATCTCCACCATATAATTAGTGACCTCTTTCTCCTTTAGCAAACGTGCCACCACATCCACACCGTATCCCTTGGCGATAGCCGAACAGTCGAGCATCACCCTTCGGTCACTCTTCGTGATGGTATTGCCTTTGGCAGATACTTTCTTCCAACCGATAAACTGGCGGATGGAGTCCACTTGCTGGGGGGTGGGCATCTCTCCGTTCTTGAAACCAAAGCCCCAGGCATTGACCAATGGCGCAACAGTGATGTCAAAGGCTCCGTCTGTTTCCTGGGACACCTCCATCGCTTTGTTGAAGACCTCCATGAACATCTGATTGGCTTTCCCACCATTCTCACGATTGATGTGTGAGATGATAGACTGCTCGTTGAACATAGAGAGGGCGGAGTCCACCTGCATGAGCGCTTCCCTGATCTCCTGATGGTAATCTTTGTCTGCCTGATAGGTGATGGTATAGAATGTGCCGAAGATTGGTCCTCTGTCAGTATGATAGGGCATAGACTGTTGTTGGCGGATGATAAGCACTGTGCCGACAATCAGTAGTATGAGGAAAGGCAACTGCCAAATCAGTTTCTTCTTTTGCATGGTTTTTAGTTTTTTATAGTTCCTATAGTACCTATAGTTCCTATATATCTATAATCACCCTGAAATCAGCACCAATCTTGTTCTTGTCATAGGTACCAAAGCCAGGGACATACCAGGTCTGTCCGATATCTCCTTCCTTATGACTGATACGCCGTTTGTATCGAATATTCCATCCTAAGTGCAGGGGCCCGAAAATCTTAGCGTCAATACCGAAGACGAGTTCTATCCAGTGCATGTTGCATTTCAAGCCCTCAATACCGAAGCCTGTCTCGTATTGCCAGACTGGGTCTGGAAGGTCCTCGCGGATAATATCAACCTTATAAGAGGTGAAGGCATAGCGGATACCTCCATAAAGGCGGTTAGACTGGTGTTTGTTCTTCAACAGGTTCAGGTCAATACCCACACGGAAATAGGGTGCCGTCGTCTTATAGGTGATACCTGTTACTTCGTCATTCTCATGTTTAGCCTTACCCACACCAATCTCCACCACAGGGAACCACTGGTCATGCAGGTTGAGGCGTAACCCTCCTTCTATCTCACCACAGTCGCTGAGCATCAACTTGGCAGGTCCTACCAGGTCAAAAGATACTGAGAAACCTCTGAAGAGAGGAATGGAGTCTTTCTCCATGCGAAACAATTTCATTTGCGCATGGGCTGTTGAAGCCACGATGAGCAGGGCAAGACTAATAACGAGCCTTGAAATAGATGTAGAAATGTTCGTGGTTTGTCTCATAATTGACGGTTGAGTGTTTAATCACTATGGAGTCGATGATATGGTGGGTCGTCCGCACGTCTGTCAGCTTGTGGAAATATGCTGCCTGGCAGTCAACTGACTCGAAATGCGGATAGTTCTCCTTCTTCACATAGACCGTGTCTTGATAGATATGTCCTAATGTGTCACGCAAGGTGTAATAGAACACGTCCTCTGGCTGGGTATAGCTGATATACATATCGTAGGCAGTAATACCTGTGGCTTTGTTCAGCAATATCGTGTCCGTACCGTCAGCCCGTTTAGACGTGATATCCAGCGTGTCAACCTTCAGCGTGTCAGTAGTGCCGTTGGCTTTCTTCAGACCATATACGGTGCCAACCTTGTTCTGTACAGGACAATCAATGCTGGTACATGCCCCGATAATCAGGATGGTGAGGATGAAGATGACTATTTTCCGCATCTGATTTCCTCCTCTATCTGGTAATCGTTACGTCCTGCACTGTTACGACTGATGAGGTCACCCAGGAATCCGGCAAGGAACAACTGCGTACCTATCATCATCATAGTCAGTGCGATAAAGAAATAGGGGGAGTCTGTCACCAGTCGCATGGGGATGCCGTTATAGAGTGCCCATGCCTTCTGTACACCCAGGAAGAAAGCGGCGAAGAATCCGATGATGAAGACAATCGTGCCAAGGAAACCAAATACATGCATGGGTTTCTTCCCGAAGGTACCTAGGAACCAGAGGGTCATCAGATCGAGATAACCGTTGACGAAACGGTTCCAGCCCATGAACTTCGATTTCCCATATTGTCGTTTCTGGTGGTGTACGGGTTTCTCACCAATCTTGTCGAAACCAGCATTCTTGGCGAGGTAGGGGATAAAACGATGCATTTCTCCGAATACCTCGATGTTCTTCACCACTTCCTGGCGATATGCCTTCAGTCCGCAGTTGAAGTCATGCAGGTTCTTGATACCACTGACCTTGCGGGTGGTGGCGTTGAAGAGTTTGGTGGGCAACGTCTTTGACAACGGGTCACCCTGGCTGCGGTTCTGCTTATAGCCGCTGACAAGGTCGTAGCCGTCCTCCTTGATCATCCTATATAGTTCGGGAATCTCATCGGGAGAGTCTTGCAGGTCGGCATCCATTGTGATGACGACATCACCTTGTGCCTCCTTGAAACCACAATAGAGAGCAGGACTCTTACCATAGTTACGACGGAATTTGATGCCTTTCACATGTTCTGAGCGTACGGAAAGCTCGTTGATGACCTCCCATGAACGGTCTGTCGAGCCATCATTGACGAAGATAACCTCGAAACTGAAATTGTTTGCCACCATCACACGCTCTATCCAGTCATAGAGCTCTGGCAGTGACTCGTCCTCGTTATATAAGGGTACTACTACTGATATATCCATATGCTGAGTTGAATGTTTATTGTTTAGCGTTTAGAGAGTCAGACTTGCTGGTCCGCCGCTGCATGATGGCAGCAATAGGTATTCCGAGAATAAACCCTGAGATGATATTGATCGTCAGCATATTCAAGGAATAGTCAATGGGACGCATTCCTGCTATCAATTTGATGTTCTCGTCTATCTCTTTTGTCATACCGTAAAGTTCAATGATCTTCTGTCCCTCTGGCGATTGTATGGTTTCAAGAATCTTTCCCATCAAAAAGCCATTGTCTATAAAGGTGAAATAGAGATAGATGGCTACGGCAAGCAGAATACCAGCATAAAAGAAGATGAATACGGTATAGGCATAGCTTCGAGCGAAAGAGATGATGCCCTCCCTTCCGTAATCACGGAAATGTCGAAGCCTGCTTGCTGCGAAGAATGGGGTGGCACAAATCAGTACCATTGCCGCAAGTCCCAGCATCGGATTCGATAATCCGAGGATGTAGCAGGCGAAACCTCCTATCCACAACAAA
>JAEEGI010008750.1_pt1 | contig 22302 bp, 15 predicted proteins | sample 8958751 | NCBI WGS metagenome assembly JAEEGI01 (sample SAMN16246545, study PRJNA631951) | gut metagenome | biome: gut microbiome; feature: rumen; material: KS-attached | host: Bos | place: Iran: Karaj | collected 2018-10 | reverse complement strand
GAGAGTGAGAAGCCAGCGTACGAGCGGAAACGTCGAACACGGTAGGAATCAGCTCACCGGCAATCTTGTACATGTTAGGAATCATCAGGAGCAAGCCCTGAGAAGCGGTGAATGTAGTGGTGAGGGCACCAGCCTGCAGCGAACCGTGAACGGCACCTGCAGCACCAGCCTCTGACTGCATTTCCTGAACACTGACGGTCTGGCCCCACAGGTTCTTGCGACCACGGGCAGCCCACTCGTCAACATGCTCCGCCATAGGCGAAGACGGGGTGATGGGATAGATAGCAGCTACCTCCGAGAACATATAGCTCACGTGAGCCGCAGCCTCGTTACCATCACAGGTAATAAATTTCTTTTCTTTAGCCATAATAAACGTTTATTGGTTTTTAATTATATAATTATGTATCTATATCATTAGCAGTCTACAACTGAGTTCGATAAAACTTAATCTCCATTAAACTAATAAAGGAAACCATACATCCAGATAGGAATCTCCTGATTGGACCCTTTACGGATATTTGAACGAGCGTAAATAACCTCTGTACTGCGACGCTTGGGTTCTTCGGTAACTATACGGAAACGAAGTTTGCCGTCCACCAGGAAAGTACTGCTCCGATCGCCCATATTGACCTCGTGACGCCCCCAAAGAGCATTCTGAAAAAAAGTTTCCAGCATCTCCTGCTCCTGCACACCGTCAGGCGTCATGACGTACATCAGATTTGTGTTATGCATATGCAGGCATCCTGGTTTCTTGGGAAATGCATCACCACGACGATAGACCATGTTGATGAGCCGAGCATCGCTCAAATATTTGATATAATTCATTACTGTAGCGCGACTGGTTTGCAGATCAGAAGCCAACTGAGACACATTAGGAGCACCTACCCCACCCACAGCTAACAGATAAAGCAGTTTCTTAATCTTTGTCAGGTACTTCAATTCAATCTGCTTTATGAGGAGGATGTCAACTTCGATTATCATGTTCATCGTCTTAAGCAGCGTCTCCGAAAAATCCCCATGATCAAGATAGAAAGGGAAATAGCCATGACGAACATAGTCCTGGAAGTGAGGTAAAGGATCCACCTGAGAGAGAATCTCATCAGAAATGCGCTCATGACGATTGAGAATCTCGCTGATACCATAAGGGCGTAAAGTCAGCCCACACTGAATATTGAGATACTCTCGAAAAGAGAAACCTCGTAAATTGTAACTGACTACAATGCCATTCAACTCAGGGTTTTCATCTTTGAGACGCATCACGCTACTACCAGTGAAGATCACGTGCAAATGGGGACAACGATCATATATAAGACGCAACTCATGGCTCCAATCTGGTTGTTTGAATACCTGATCAATAAGCAAGACGAGTCCTCCGCGATGCATAAATTCCAAAGCAAACTGGAAAAGAGTTTTGCCTTGAAAGAAGAAATTGTTCATATTGATGTAGAGACATCGACGATCGTATGGCCCAAAGTTTTCTTTGGCGTATTGGAGAAGGAAAGTAGTCTTGCCAACTCCACGACTTCCTTTGATACCAATCATTCGGTCACGCCAGTTTATCTCATCCATCAAAGCACGACGAACGGGAGCCTGAATACGCTCTACCAAATACTGATGAGTGCGGAAGAAAGTCTCCAACATACCTTAAACAATATGATTTCCTGTGCAAATTTACTCATTTTACAGTAAATTGCAAAGTCCAGTTAACAAAAAGTGAAACTTTTTATGTTATTTTTGAGGGAAAACGTCAATATGCTTCATTTGCTTCATAATGGCAGTCTGACGCCGAAGCATATAAGAAGACGGATTCTGGCTGCTGAATTTAATCGGATTAGGCAAGGTGGCAGCAATCAAAGCACAGTTGGGCCGGGTCAAATGAAGTGCAGAACGAGAGAAATGGAGTTGGGCTACTGCTTCTGCGCCATAGATGCCATCTCCCATCTCTATACTGTTCAGATAAACCTCCATGATACGCCTCTTACCCCAAATCATTTCTATCAAACAGGTGAAATATGCCTCAAGCCCCTTACGAACCCAGCTATGACCAGGCCAAAGAAAGACGTTCTTTGCGGTTTGTTGACTGATAGTGCTGGCTCCACGATTACGCTTACCGCTACGGCTTTCATTTATTGCAACATGTATTTCTTTGAAATCGAAGCCGTGATGGGTCAAGAAACGCTGATCCTCGCTGGCCATCACAGCAACTGGCATATATATGGACATAGAGTCCAAGGACACCCAATGATGACGCATACGGATGGTCTCCCCACGACTAACTTGCTGCACACAACGAATTGCCATCAAGGGTGTAACCAAGACAGGACACCACTTGTATAGACAGACAAAAAAGATTGTGCTCCCAAAAAACAGGAGCACAATCCATTGTAAAAGTCTTTGAATCTTCCGAAATATCTTCAACGTAGGAGAAGATTTAAAGTGCTATCAGAAAAATTACTGAAGAGTGCCTGCATTAGCAGCCTCAATCATGGCAGCACTTGCATAGAGATAAATCTCAACACGACGGCTTGCAGGACGATTTTCCTTGCCATTAGCATCGTAAATCAAATAGTTGGGATCCTCGCCATAACCAGTTGTGCTAGCAATCTGAGAAGAAGCAACTCCACAAGAACCTGTCAGATAATTCTTCACAGCATTTGCACGATTCTGACTCAGAGTCAAATTGGTAGCATCAGAACCATCGCTAGAAGCATAACCATAAATGGCAACGTCGCAATCAGTATAAACGTTCAGAACATTCGTGGCAAACTTCTTAAGAGAAGCCTGAGCAGCTGGCTGCAGAGCATACTTACCAGTAGCAAACAGAATACCATTATCGAGGGTAACCTTCACTGCCTCCAAGCCGTTAGCGTCAGTAGTAGAACTTACTTCTGCATCAGCCAAAGCAGCAGCAGCAGCAGCCTTTGCCTTATCCATCTTCTTGCCAATAAGAGTTCCAGCTGTCGTACCTGCAGCAACACCTACACCAGCACCAATGGCAGCACCCACCTTGGCACCACTCTTTCCATTAACCAACGCACCGATAGCAGCACCTATACCCGTTCCGGCAGCACCACCACCAGCAGCACCAATAAGTGCACCCTTGCCCTTGTTTGACATATTACCACATCCACTTACCAACATGGCAACAACAAGTGCGCCTACAATACTTTTTACTTTCATAGCCTTATCAATTTTGTATTCTAATAAATTTTGTTGTTTCAAAAAACAATGCAAATATACACATTTTTCAAGACACCAAACAAAAATCAAGGTTTTTTTCGTAAATTTGCACCAAATTTAAAATAATTAAACAAAGTATGGCAAAAGAATTGGAATTCCTGACAAAGAGAAGTGAGGATTATTCAAAATGGTATAATGAATTGGTTGTCAAAGCAGATTTGGCAGAACAGTCAGATGTGCGAGGATGTATGGTGATTAAACCTTATGGTTACGCAATATGGGAAAAGATGCAGCGTATCCTTGATGACATGTTCAAGGAGACAGGTGTACAGAATGCATATTTCCCTCTGCTCATCCCCAAGAATTTCCTTTCCCGTGAAGCAGAACACGTGGAAGGCTTCGCTAAGGAATGTGCAGTAGTGACCCACTATCGGCTAAAGACTAATGAAACCCATGATGGGGTGGTCGTAGACCCTGCCGCAAAATTGGAGGAAGAATTAATTATACGCCCCACCTCGGAAACCATTATCTGGAATACCTTCAAGAACTGGATTCACAGTTATCGTGACCTACCACTATTGATTAACCAATGGTGTAATGTTATGCGATGGGAGATGCGTACCCGACTTTTCTTACGTACGAGCGAATTCCTCTGGCAAGAAGGTCACACAGCACACGCTACACGCGAAGAAGCTGAGGCACGTGCCCAGCAGATGTTGAAAGTATATGCAGACTTTGCTGAGAATTATATGGCTGTACCTGTCGTGCAAGGTGTAAAGAGTGAAACAGAACGCTTTGCTGGAGCTTTAGATACCTACACCATAGAAGCTATGATGCAAGACGGGAAGGCACTCCAAAGCGGCACAAGCCACTTCCTTGGTCAAAACTTTGGCAAAGCCTTCGATGTACAATTCCTCAACAAGGAAAACAAACCAGAATTCGCATGGGCCACCAGTTGGGGTGTAAGCACTCGTCTGATGGGCGCTCTAATCATGACCCACTCTGATGATAATGGTTTGGTATTACCACCTGCATTGGCTCCCATTCAAGTAGTGATCGTTCCTATTGGGAAACCTAATCAAATGCCAGAGTTGGATCAGAAGGCTAATGAGATTGTTAATAATCTGAAGGCATTAGGGGTCAGTGTAAAATATGACAATAGCGACAACAAACGACCTGGTTTCAAATTTGCTGATTACGAATTGAAGGGAGTACCCGTACGTCTTGTATTGGGTGCCCGCGATCTGGAACAAGGACTTATCGAGGTAATGCGTCGCGACACACTGGAGAAAGAAAACATCGATATCGCGGGCATTGAGCTGTATGTGAAGAACCTTCTGGATGATATTCAGAAAAACATCTTCAAGAAAGCCAAGGATTATCGTGACGCTCACATTTACGAGTGCGAGAATTACGATGAATTCAAAGAGCGCATCAAAGACGGAGGTTTCTTCCTTTGCCCATGGGACGGCACTCCTGAGACTGAAGCTCAAATCAAAGACGAAACACAGGCCACCATCCGTTGCGTGCCATTCGGTGTAGAACAAAAACCTGGTATTGATATGGTCAGCGGAAAACCATCAAAAGCCAGGGTCTTGATAGCGAGAGCATATTAAGGAAACCTTATCGGAATGAAATCACGTTGGACTTGGGTTCCCAGTCTATTTGCTGCAGAGGAAATACCTTCTGCAGTAGTGATTTTTGTAGCTTTATTGATGTTCCTGCAGATGGGTTCTTCATCAGCTGAAGCCACTTTCCTCACATCTCTTCTTACCCTTCCATGGATATTCAAGCCTTCCGTTCAGAGTTGGGTAAATAAGATAGGTCATTTCAAACAGATTCTACATGTAATAGAGCTCCTGCTTTTTATTGGTTTGATAGCCATTGCAGCAGCTTTCTCGTGTGGACGAGGATGGATTTTCATCTCTCTCTTCATAGTCAGCATGCTATGTGCTTGGCATGAACTCACAGCCCGAATGTACTATGAGCATGTGTTCAATCCGCGTATCCAGCGGCTTTTCAATGGACTACGAATGTTCTCTGCTCAAACAGCTCTCGTAATGACCTATGGTGCACTTATTATCGCAGTAGGTGCTTTAGAAATATATTTCCGACAAATTCGACCTGCGTGGTCAATGGGGTGCTATATCCTAGCAGGCATATTCCTCCTTTTTGCACTATATCACATGCTTATTCTGAAGGATTTTCCTAAAGGGAATCAAGGTACATTCAAGCAAAGAGCAAAAACATTGGAAAATGACACGATCATATTAGAACGCACAAACAAGCAACGAGGGAGGTGGCATCCAGTGATTACACTATTCTTGCTGTTGCTTCCCCAAAGCTTGATGTTCCACACAAGAGTACTTTTCCTTATCGATCCAAAAGAAGCAGGAGGTTTAGGTTGTACCATTCAAGACATCGGTTTCGCACAAGGCACTGTAGGCGTAATTGGATTCAGTCTAGGTATTACGCTTGGATTCAGGCTGATGAAAAAATATAATTCAGAACGTCTCCTATGGCAACTTGCCATTATGTTGGGAATTTCTCCTTTAGTCTACGTTTGCATGACCTACTTTCCACCCAATAATCTAGGGATGCTCTGTGCTGCAACTCTCACAGCTCAATTTTTCTTCGGAATGGGACTCAACGTATGCAGAATACCTGTGCGCCAGATTTCTGGGGAACAATATCGTAACAGCATCGACATCCTCAGCATTCCCATCATATCAGCTTGCATGATTATCCCTATGGCTATAAGTGGATTACTTTCCACACAATTGGGATACAAAACTTATTTCATGATGGATCTAATGACTGCTCCAGGAGGATGGTTGGGAGCATATCTTCTTACTTCATCTCACAAAGAGGATTAATAAGAAAAATTAGCGTTCCGTATACTTGCCATATTTCAAAGCTGGGAATCCAAGGGCCATAATAGCATACTGTTGATGCTTCTTAGGAAGATGGAGAAGACAAGAGGCACGGCTGGAACTCATGTATTTAAAAGCACTTTGAACAAGTCCCATATAAACTTGGGAAACACCATGAGCCTGTGCCATCAAAGATGCATTCTGATAGGCCAGATTACAATCTTGCCAACCAAAATCATATCCTTTGGGAGCACTGAAAACAAGTAATGTAACTGCATTGCAAGTACAAGGCCGTTCTCCTGCTTTCCATCGTGTCTCAAATCGTGACAACTCGGGTGCCTCATGATACAAATTGGGAAGGCATAATCTGGTAATTGGTCGGATTATAGGATTCATCAGAATACGAGACAAACGAAGGAAGAAATTCATAGTGGCATCCTCCACCAGTTGTATCTGTTCAGCATGAAGAACCGAAATCTTCACTTTTCGAGAATTCTCTGCCGTAGGAGCATAGCGTGCTGCCTCTAATATGTCTTGTATGATTTCTTTAGGAATAGAGGTATCAGTAAACGTGCGATTAGAGCGACGACTACGAATCAATTCCATCAACGAAGATGGCGTAGGAAGCAGACTATAATTGATATAATGAACCTTCTCTGCAGGAAAACTCCCATGAATAAGGGCATTGGTGGAGCATACGTCCACACAATGACCACACTGGATGCAATACTCAGGACGTAATACCTGAATAGCAGAATCTTTCGTTCCTGAAAAAACAGAAGAAGGACAAACCTGAACACAACGACCACATTGAGCACATCGCTGAGTATCTATATTTATGGCAGGAGTCATTGGCATAAAGGAAAAGGTAAAGGGAGGAACGATCATCAGAATCGCATCCTCCCTTTACCTTATTATTATATATACTCTTCAAAATTAACTGTATCTGAGAATCTGACCAGGACGCAAGACTGTTTTTTCAGAAATGCGATTCAACTTGCACAACTTCTTCACCGTTGTATGATGCTTCTTAGCAATAGAGGAAAGACTCTCACCCGACTTTACCTTATGAACTGAAGAACGACGAGCTTGCTGGCGCTCAGCAATCTTCTTTTCCTGGAAAGCATGACTCTCGCGAGCCTTGTCGTTGATTGCTTGTAACTCCTCAGGAGTAGGCTCATTGACATCATGAGCAGCAAGCAGTTCACCACGACCAGTGGAACGGAATACATAGAAGTCTGCCAACACATCCTGAGCCTCAAAGTTGAATAACTTTTCTGGGTCGATAAACTTACCTAACAGACGAGTCTCAAAATGCAAATGGGAACCCGTACTGCGACCTGTATTTCCACCCAAACCAATAGGTTGTCCTGCTTTTACCATCTCGTCAGGATGAACGATCTGACGGCTCAAATGACCATAAAGAGTCTCCAAGCCGTTGGGATGACGAATGACGATATACTTACCATAACCGCCACCATTGTAATCAACAACGCGAACCTTGCCATCAAACGCTGCGTAAATGGTATCGCCCACATAAACTTTAAGGTCAGTACCATAATGCTGGCGACGGAAAGAGCGGCGATAGCCGTAATGGCTCGTTACCAAACGACTGGTAGTAGGCATGCAGAAACCACGTAAGTCAATCTTATACTCACCTGGAAGATCCACTCCATATTGGGTAGTATATTCGTTGCTCCAATCAGGATAGAGATTATCGGCTGGATCACCAAAAAGTGCTTCTTCGCGTATAAGTTCCCTGAGTGCCACACTGTCTATTGCTTTCAATTTCTTATCCACAGGAGCCATGTTAGCCAATTTGTCCTGTGCAACAACTGGTATACTCAAGCAAACTACGCTTATCGCGACAATCAATTTAGAAAAATATCTCGTTGTTTTAGTCATATCTTAGTTAAGAATTTTCTTCGTTGAGAATTTGGTTAGAATTCATCCACAGCATAAAGGCGATCCATGTTGAGGTCTCCCAAATCGTAGATTTCCTCAGGACGGAAGAAACGCGCCAACTCCACTACGGCTGCCTCAGGAGAGTCTGAGGCGTGGACGATATTCTGTTGATTGCTCATACAATAGTCGCCACGAATGGTTCCAGGATCTGCCTTACGTCCATTGGTATAACCTGTGATATAGCGTACAACTGCAATAGCATCGACTCCCTCGAGGCACATCGCTACAACTGGAGTCTTCATCATTGATGCTTTGAGAGAAGGAAAGAATGGTTTTTTGAGCAGGTGGGAGTAATGATCGTTGAGGATTTCTTCATTCAACTGCATCATTTTCATACCAGCGATACGAAGACCTTTTTTTTCAAAACGACTTATAATTTCTCCGATAAGGGCTCTTTGCACCGTACTTGGTTTGAGCAAAACAAGGGTTCTTTCCATATTAATTCTTTCGCGCATAATGCTGTCTCGGAATTACATATTTGCACTAATCGGCGACAAAGATATAAAAAATAGCTCGAAACGCCAACCTTTTTAACGTTTTTTCCGATAGAAAAAGGGATTAAAGGGGAATTAGACTGATTTTACTCTAACTAACGGTTAAATATATTTAATTTGAGGCACAAAAACAATCCTTTCAAGAAATCACGCTCCAATCAAATTCATGCTGGTGGAGTTCACGTAATTGCTGCCAAAGAATGGCATTCTGAGCAAGGTTCTGGTCAGGATCGTTTTCAAGAACATAACTGGCTGTGTCTCGAGCCAACTGAACTATCTGGCCATCACGAGCCAAATTCGCAATATGCAAATCAAAAGCAATACCACTTTGCTGCGTTCCCTCTAAATCACCTGGCCCACGCAATTTCAAATCTGCCTCCGCAATCTCGAAACCGTCGTTGGTTTCCGTCATGATTTGGATACGCTTACGCGTCTCTTTGCTAAGTTCATAATTCGTCACCAAAACACAAAAAGACTGGTCTGCGCCACGCCCCACACGTCCTCTCAACTGGTGCAACTGCGAAAGTCCAAACCGCTCAGCATTCTGAATCACCATAACGGAAGCATTCGGCACATTCACGCCCACTTCAATTACAGTGGTCGCTACCAAGATCTGCGTCTCGCCAGAGATGAATTTTTGCATCTCAACCTCTTTGTCGACAGGTTTCATTTGGCCATGTACCATACCTACCTTAAACATGGGGAACACCTTCTGCATATGTACGAATCCCTCCTCAACATTCTTGTACGACAAACGTTCGCTCTCCTTGATTAATGGGTATACCACATAAACCTGTCTGCCTTCTTGTATCTGCTGATAGATACCTTGGTTGATGAGGTCAGGGTTGTTGTCATACATATGGATAGTCTTTACGGGCTTTCTGCCTGGAGGAAGCTCATCAATGACAGAGACATCCAAATCGCCATACAGGGTCATCGCCAGTGTTCGTGGAATAGGAGTTGCCGTCATTACAAGCACATGAGGCGGAATGATGTTTTTCTCCCACAATCGAGCCCGTTGAGCCACACCAAAACGATGCTGTTCATCTATTACGACCAAACCTAAGTTCCGAAACGTCACGTTGTCCTCGATAACAGCATGTGTGCCAACAAGTATGCTGACCTCACCCGATTTCAGTCCCTCCAGGACAAATTTGCGTTTCTTCCCCTTTACAATGCCCGTCAGGAGTTCCACCCTCACATGCATATTGCCCAGCATGGAGCGGAAAGTTTCGACATGTTGCTCTGCCAAAATCTCTGTGGGGGCCATGATGCATGTCTGATAACCGTTATCGATACCTATTAGCATCGCCATCAGCGCCACCAAAGTTTTGCCACTTCCCACGTCACCTTGCAACAGACGATTCATCTGTTTTCCTGAGCCCATATCCTTACGCATCTCGCGTATGACACGTTTCTGGGCTCCCGTCAATGGGAAGGGAAGATACTGATGAAAGAACGTGTTGAAGATCTCTCCGACATGAGCGAACACGTGACCTCGACTGTGACGTTGTCGTTCACGTGAATAGCGGAGGATAGAAAGTTGGATATAGAAAAGTTCCTCGAATTTAAGCCGGAACGTCGCTCGCGAGAGCTCATCTGCCGTTGTTGGATAGTGAACGCAACGAAGTGCCCGATCGAGCGGCATGAGGTTCAGCCTTTGCAGGATATATTCTGGCAAAGTCTCAGGAATCGCGAGATCAAGTTGCAGGAAGAGTGAACTGGTGAAATTCTCCAACGAACGGGAATTCAATCCACGCTTCTTCATCTTATCAGGGATAGAATAATAAGGCTGCATGCTCATCTTGCTCAGCACAAGAGAATCAGCAGAGTCTACATCAGGATGGGAGATGCTGATACGGCCATTGAATTCGGAAGGGCGACCAAAAACGATATAGTCGCGATGAAGATGGATGTTCTTGGAAATATACTTAATGCCATTGAACCACACCAGATCCATGAGCATGTGACCATCCGTAAAATGACCTGTCAAGTGACGCTTGCGCCCCACTCCACTCTCCTCGAAACTCAGAAACTGGCCTTTTACCTGAACAAAAGGCATATCAGCCGTAAGTTCCGAAATGGAATACAATCGACTGCGATCGATATGTTTATAGGGGAAATAATAGAGTAAGTCGTGCCACGTGTTGATGTTCAACTCTTCACGCAATATCTTCGCTCTGGCAGGTCCAATACCTGGCAGATAGGTGATGTCGGTATGCTTCAAGTCGCGTGTCACTCCGTAATTTCTCGCTTTATTCAGAAACCAGCATTTCTGCAAACTTCAAGTCTGCTGGCGTGGTAATCTTGATGTTTTCCCGATTTCCTTCCACTAAGGTGATTGGGTGTCCCATTGCTTCCACAACGGATGCGTCATCCGTAAAGAATGATTGATAAGGTTGGCAATAAGCCTCCTTGAGGAGCTGAATCTGAAACGTCTGAGGTGTCTGCACCAATCGATAATCATCGCGATTCACTGTCTGACTGCTCCCGTCAGGCAGAATCTGGCGAACAGTTTCCACCACAGGAATCACAGGCACTACTGCGCCATGCTTCTCTGCAACTTGATAACATCGATGTATTGTCTCTATAGAAACAAAAGGACGCACTCCGTCGTGAACCCCCACGACACCTTCCGCATCCAGAGGGATTCGAGAGAGTCCATTCTTTACAGAATGAAAACGGGTCGCACCACCAGAGGTAATCTCCACAGGCTGCTTGTAGTTGAATTCCCTACACAGCTGATGCCAATACTCCTGTTGCGATTCAGGCAGAACCAGAATGATGCGGATCGCTTCGAAAGCCTCCACGAAAGAATCGATGGTCCGCATCAAGACTGGGCGTCCGCCAATGGGCAAAAACTGTTTGGGAACTTCGCCACCCATGCGCGTTCCCTTGCCACCTGCTACCAGAATAGCATAATACTCCATCAGCTTAGGAGTTGGGCGTACATCATGCCCTGACGAAGAGGTTCAGCAGCACCTTCACCCAAGAAGCATTCCACAATCTGGTAACCAAACTCGAAAGCTGCAGCTGGTCCTCGTCCTGTGATGAACTGGCCATCTACTTCTACCATCGCGCCCGTATAATTTGCTCCCTCCAAGTGGCTCTCCACGCCAGGATAACACGTAGCATTGCGACCATCCAGGATTCCCAGATGACCAAACACTTGGGGAGCTGCACAGATAGCAGCCAAAGGTTTACCTTCCTCGTATAGTTTCATGATACCTTTTCGAAGAGACGCGCAGGCATCCAGATTCGTGGCACCAGGCAGTCCGCCAGGCAACACTATCATGTCTGCATCATCGAAATCGATGTCTTCTATATAAGTATCAGCCATGATTCCCACTCCATGAGCACTCATCACGACAAGCTCGCCTGTAATGGAAACCGTCTCAACTGCGAGACCTGCACGACGCATTATATCCACGGGTGCCAATGCTTCAATATCCTCGAAGCCTGTGGCTAAAAACACATAAATCATACTATTACTGTTTTTTTTGGTTTAATACATGCTGCAAAGTTAGAAAAAAACATTAACTTTGCCATCCAAAACAGGAAGAAATATGAACAGACGACTCAGATTTGCTCTTTTCGGGAACACATTTCAGGCAAAGAAATCCACCTCTGTCCAGAAATTACTGGTACTTTTAGAGGAACGCAAGGCTGAAATCCTGATTGATCAGCAGCTGTATGATTTTCTGACCAAAGACATGCAGATCTCTGTTCACCCCACGGAACTCATCACGGGAAACGATTTCCAGGCTGACGTAGTAGTAAGCATGGGAGGCGACGGCACTTTCTTGGAGGCTGCACGACGCGTAGGAGACAAAGAGATTCCCATTCTGGGTGTCAATATGGGACGTTTGGGCTTTCTGGCTGATTTCTCTCCTGAGGACATCAGTCTTGCCATCAATCATATCTATGCTGGTGGAATCCGCACAGAACCGCGCTGCGTATTGGAATTGGAATATTCCCAAGGCTCACCAATGGGTTATCCTTTTGCCCTCAATGAAGTGGCTGTACTGAAACGCGACAACAGCAGTATGATCAGCATCCGAGTGGATATCAACGGCGAGTACCTGACTACCTACCAAGCCGATGGACTCATCATCAACACTCCCACGGGGAGTACTGGATATGCCCTCAGCGTTGGAGGACCCGTCATGACTCCTGAAAGCCAGGTCATAGGAATGGTTCCTGTGGCTCCACACAGTCTCAACGCACGTCCGATCACTCTTTGCGACGATATGGAGGTGAGCCTGACGGTGGAAAGCAGAAGCCACAATTTTCTGGTTGCCATCGATGGGCGCAGCGAGAGTTGTCAGGAAGGAGTAAGATTGACGATACGTAAAGCTGACCACCACATATACGTGGTCAAGCGTCCTGATGGCTCATTCTTCCGCACACTAAGAACGAAATTGATGTGGGGAACTGACGTCCGCATTGATAGTTAAGACCTGAAAAGCAGAAATCATGATCAGCGCAACAAAAATCCCAGCATGGATTTGGAAGACCTCGAAAGGGCTTCGCACGCAAGCCGTCCTGAATGCCATCGTGGAGGTCCTTTTGGTTGGACTGGATTTCACATTCATTTGGGCCACCAAACGGGCTGTGGATATTGCCACTGGACGACTGGCAGGAAGCCTCTTCTGGACATGTGCTGTCCTGATTGCCATTATGGTGTGCAAGGTGTTCATCTCCTTCGTCCGTCGATGGATAGCTGCCATCCTGGGAGTCCGCTCCCAGAATCAGATGCAGCTCCGACTCTTCGACCGCCTCATGCGCAGCATCTGGAGTGGGAAAGAGACTCACCATAGCGGAGATGTGCTCAACCGTCTCGAGAAGGATGTGAGCGATGTGACTTCCATCATTACAGAAACCATTCCTGCCGCATTTGGAGTAATTGTCCGTTTCCTGGGCGCATTCATCTTCTTCTTCCAAATGGATTCCACGCTGGCATGCACCGTTATCTGCATTGCCCCTGTCTTCATCCTCCTCAGTCGTTTTTACGTGCGCCGCATGCGTGTACTTACTCGTGACATACGCGACACGGAGAGCGAAGTCCAAAGCCTACTTACTGAGTCCGTCCAACATCGAGTTGTCTTGAAGTCATTGGAGCAAGGGCCCACGATGGTAGACCGATTGGACAACATCCAGACGGGACTGCGTTCCCAAGTGCGCCACCGCACCGTCTTCTCCAGCGTTTCTGCCACCCTGCTCAACATAGGTTTTGGAGCCGGCTATCTGACGACCTTCATCTGGGGTGTGCATAGCCTTCAAGCAGGTTCTATCAGCTACGGAACCATGATTGCCTTCATCCAATTGATTGGCCAGATTCAAGGTCCTTTCCGCGACATGACACGTTTCGTCCCCATGTTCATTAGCTGCATTACCGCCAGCGAACGCTTAATGGAACTGGAAGCCATTCCTTTGGAGCAAGAAGGTGACCGCATCCTCTTTTCCAACGGGGCTGGAATCCGATTCCGCAACGTGACCTATGCTTACGAACAAGACAAACGCCACGTCCTGAAGAATCTTACCTTCGACTTCCCCATCGGAAGCACTACAGCCATCCTGGGCGAAACGGGAGCTGGAAAGACCACCATGATTCGACTGATTCTGGCTCTGCTTCAACCCACGCAAGGAGATGTGGAAATCTACGATGAGACAAGATGCGTGCCAGCCAGCCCCATGACTCGATGCAATCTGGTCTATGTCCCCCAGGGAAACACTCTTTTCAGCGGCACCATCCGCGAGAACCTCCTGCTGGGCAATCCTCAGGCAACAGAAGAGCAGATGAAGGAAGTGCTCGAAACCGCCTGCGCACATTTCGTGATGGAACTCCCCAAAGGTCTCGATTCACGATGCGGAGAGCTTGGAGCAGGCCTCAGCGAGGGACAGTCGCAACGTATCGCTATTGCCCGCGCTTTGCTTCGTCATGGAAACATCCTGCTACTCGACGAGGCCACCAGTGCTTTGGATGCAGAAACCGAAGAACAACTGCTGCAGCGCCTCAACAGCCGGACAAAGAGTCGGCAGACTGTCATCTGCATCACCCACAGGCCTGCCGTCGTCGAGTATTGCTCTCAGGTGCTCAATCTGAAACGTCTGACAGTCTGAACCATCGGGATTTGCCTAGGTCCTGCCTCTCCTGTGTTATCAGAATCTTCCTGCCGGCGTAGATGTAAATGCATCTTTTTCTTTTACTTAATTGATTTCGCAGTCAAAAAGGACTCTATTTTGTTCTCGTTCATTTTTTTTGTTTTTATCACAGAAAGTCTGAAACTTTTTGCCCCTCTTTTTATACCTTCAATAGCGATTTTCCATAGAGAGCAGTGTGCGGTATTTTATAATTCGTTGATTTGCAACAATTTCCAGTTTTACTTTGCTCGAATATTTTCCATAGGCAACTGATACAGATTTCAAAATAACGCCGTAACTTTGCAGCCGAGAAATCATGAAAAAAAACGATAACGATGTTTATGAGATCATTATACATAGTTATAATAGGCGTTCTGATTGTTGCCTGCAGTAAGCTACAGTAGGACTCAAACTCACAAACGGCAGTACGTTGTCTTGAGAAAGCTGAGACAGCATTGGCCAACGATAGCATTCTTCAGGGTGAAACTTTGCTCAGAAAGGCCATACAATTGTCGGAAGAGTCTGAGGATTGGCACACCAATTACATCGCGTACCAACGACTCGCAGAAGCATTATCGCAGAGCAACCATGAGGAAGCATTGCGACTGATGAAGACAGCCCTGACCATATATGAGCAGCATCCCGATGATGAGCGCAACTATGTCATATTACTTGACTACGCAGGCACATACGCCGCACAAATGGCTTTCAACACAGAAGGTTCATACGACGAAGCACTTGATTTCATCCACCGCGCATACAATATCGCCGAGAAGAAACAGATGACTGACTTGATGTGCCAGACACTCACCAGTCTTGCAAACATCACTTGGGCTCAGGAAAACTATCGTCAGGCTCTCGACTTTGCTCATCGGGCAGAATCAACAGCGACAACCGACCTGAGACCTGCCACATTACAAGTGCTGGCTCGCAGTTACCTCAGCCTCAATATGCTCGATTCTGCAGAAACTGTTTATCGACAGATTGATCCAGGGGATAATGTCCATCTGGCATACATTGTGCAGAGTAACCTCGCAAAGATAGCACTCCGACGGTTGGGAGCCACACAGGTGGAGGACAGCGTAGAGGAAGCTTTCGCGCAAGTGGAGGACTTCTATTACAAGGCGCTTGAACAAAAGGATGAGTACTATCAGGAGACGTTGAGGCAGGAAATGGAGAATCAACAACTTGAATACCGCTCACAGATGTATGGTCGTACACTCCTTCTTGTCATCATTGCCTCGCTCATCATCCTTCTTGCGGTTGTGATGGCACTTCGCTATCGCATCCGTATGCAGGAACAGGAGAAACGTCGGCTCCAGCAAGAGGCTGAGTATCAGAAGACCTCGTTGCACCAGGCTAATGAAGTGGTGGCATTCCTACAAAACTACATCCTCGAACGTACAGAAGAGGTAAAAAAGCTTTACCAGAGCGGCGATTCGCTCATCACCCTCACTTCACACGAATGGAGCGAGATAGAGCGTACGCTCAATGCCATCGACGGTAATCGTTTTGCCAAGATACGTGAGAAATACCCCAATTTGCAGGAAGACGACATCCGCCTGTGTATCCTCACCCGGCTCGGCATCGGCAACCGCACTATTGGCAACATTTACTGTATCACCGTCTCAGCCGTCCAGCACCGCAAACTCAAGCTAAAGAAAGAGGTGTTTGGAGAGAGCAATCCAGACATCACTCTGGAACAGGTACTCAACAGCATATAAATGTCAAATAACAACAAATACCATAACGACAATGAAAAAACTATTATCCTTATTTATTTTGATGCACTTGCCAATGTTGGTAAGTGCCAATGACGGCGATACATTTAGTGCAGAAACTAAAGAAGGTGTTCTATTAAAGTACACCGTTATCAGCGAATCTGAAAAAACCTGTATGGTTGGTTTCCAATATGAATGGCCTGTTCCAACTTCATACTCCTCAGCCAGTAGAGTCTCCAAAGCTCCAAATTCTCAGATTTCAGGAGACATTACCATACCAGAAGAGGCAAGCGGATATAGAGTTGTTCGTATTGAAGACTATGCTTTCAATCAAGCTGCTATTACCAGTGTTTACATTCCGAACAGCGTTGAAACTATTGGATCCTCGGCTTTTACGGGATGTACTGACTTAAAATCTGTCAGGCTGCCTATGCAGTTGAAAAGTATAGAATCGTTTACATTCTATTGTTGTGAAAGCCTTACCAGCATAGACATTCCAGAAAGTGTGACCTCCATTGGCGAATATGCATTTGCCTGTTGTAAACAATTGAAAGAAGCTATCATTCCATCAGGTGTGGAACATTTTGGTGAAGATATATTTTGGAATACTGGTTTCACGTCTCTGCCAAAGCTCCCCGAAAATCTCACAACCATTCCCAATGGAATGTTTTATCAATGTACTCAGTTGACATCTATCGAGATCCCGCAAAACATTACGCGTATTGGTGATACCGCATTTGGAAGATGTCCAATCTCTGAAATAGAAATACCTGCCAGCGTGGTCCATATCGGTGTAGCAGCATTTGCTAATTGCAAGAACCTGACAAACATCGTGATTCCCGATAATGTGACGAGTATTGGTATGAATGGATTTTTGGGGTGCTCAGGATTGAAGACAATCACACTGTCCAATAATCTCAGTAGTCTCAGTAAAGGTGTTTTTAGTGATTGTACCAGTCTGGAATCTATCAACATCCCAAGTGGAGTGAAAACCATTGGAGAAATGGCTTTTATGGGATGTTCTTCGCTAAATACCATCTCAATTCCCGAAACGGTAGAGAGTATAGATAGTCAAGTGTTCTTTGGTTGCTCATCACTCGCACAACTTTTCATTCCCAAAAGTGTTGTGAATTTTAAAATAAATAAGGATGATAATTGGTGGCAGTATTCTTATCGGTCGATTATTTATGGCTGTAACAGTCTGACTTCTCTTATTGTTGACAAAGAAAACCCTGTGTATGATTCCAGAAACAATTGTAATGCCATTATTGAAACGGCCAGCAATACATTGATTGTAGGATGTGCCGCTACCAAGATTCCTGAAGGCATTACCACAATTGGCCTTCATGCGTTTGATGGTTTCCAGAATCTTGCATCTATCACTCTGCCACGTAGTCTGAATATCATAGAGTTAGGAGCATTCAATGGATCTGGACTCCGCGAGATAAAAGTACCTGAAAATGTAAACTCCATTGGGGCTTATGCATTCGCATGGTGCAATAACCTTAAAGATTTTTATTGCTATGCTGAGAAAGCGCCAGAAGCAGAGGATCCAGTTTTTAATTACACCAATATCAAAGAAGTCACACTCCATGTGCCTGCTGCATCTGTCGGCGCTTACCAAGCCGTTGAACCTTGGAAAGATTTCAAAAAAATCGTAGCACTGACACCTCAGGATGATTATCGCCCCTTTGTTGAAGAGGGTAAGCATTGGACGTACGACAACTTTATGCCTTTGCGTCCAGCCGAGTACGACCATTATTATTACTATGACCTGAAAGGAGATACCCTAATTGCTGGACGGCAATGCCTGAAAATGTATTCAGATACCAGAAGCAACGATAGTGCCATCCGTTATGAGGGAGCCTTATACGAGGAGAACAAGAAAGTTTACTGCTTCTTTCCTGGGAAAGAGGAAGCAGAGTTGCTGTATGATTTTGATTGCGTAGTGGGCGATACGCTTAACGTCTATATTGGCCAACTGGTTGTGACGGATATCCAGTCGGAAGCCCTTGGTGATATTACCATCAAGAAATATACGCTCCAGCCTGTGGTATCCGCTGAAGAACAAATGGGTGAAATCTTTTGGATAGAAGGCGTGGGAGCCACGAAAGATTTCTTTGGCATGCTGCCGCTGCCTGGCAACTACAACACTCTTAATGCCTGTGAACTGAATGGCGAGATGCTCTATCAGAAGATTGAGCAGGATCTGACAGAAGAAGGTTATCATAGGATGGCTATCGAAGGAAAGCGCTGGAACTACATCCATTATTATATAGACGAAGACGGTGAGCACTATGACCCCTATTCCTACGTAGTAAAGGGCGATACCGTCATCAGGCGTACCACCTACAAGAAACTCTATTATCAAGATGAGAAAACAGAACGTTTCGAATGTCTTCTTCTTGAAACAGGGCGAACGGTGTATAAGAATACAGACTTAGGCAACAACTCCTACGACTCAACGATTTTGACGTCCTTCTTTGATTTTGACCGCAATGACTTCGGAAGGGTGTTCACATGGAAGTCAAAGGTTAATTCAGGTAATACAAACTGGATGCCTTATGGCGTTGATACCATACAGGTGAATAATCGTCAGTTCCGCAGATTCACCTGCCTGCAAAAATATTCGAAAGACGGTGAGACGCTGACGACCATAGAATACGGCGGTGAAGGAGTGTGGAACGATATCTGGGTCGAGGGTGTCGGATCGGCAAGCAGTGGTATTGAGGACCAGTATCCTCCCCACGAGCCACCAATGAGAACACCTGGCGAATACACCGCTTTCGTTTCCTGCTATGAGGACGGAGAGTGTATCTTTACGGCTGAAGACTTTACGAAACTTGGTTCTGGCGACACCACCCCGCAAATGGCCTATTATTACTACAAAGGAACTAAGATTCCTTTGACCTTGAATGAGAGCAAGGTCTGTGTCAATATTCCTAAAGAATGTAAAGGAACCAGTGAAAGGGTTCAGGCAAATGCCAAGGTGCTGACTACGATAAATGACGATACCTTTGACATCTTTGTCATTTCTCGATCGGATTTCGAGAAGTTAACCTCACTGGATTCTTGGAAGGAAGACTCGAAGTCTGTGATATTGACTTCAGTCTATTTTACAGAAAGGAACGAGAAGGTCTATTCCACCCCACACCTGTATGTTAAACTAAAGAAGGAACAGGATATAGATTTGTTGAAGTCATACGCAGAGAAGTATAAACTCAGGATTGTCAAGAATGTGCCATTAATGCCTTTGTGGTATATCCTGTCCGTCACCCTGGAAAGTGAAAAAAGCCCATTGGAATGCGCGAATGAATTATGGGAAACTGGCTATTTTGCAGCAGCAGAACCAAGCTTTGCTGCTGATGATTACGGGATAGAGGATCCCTATCGCCCCTTTGTAGAAGAGGGTAAGGTGTGGAAATTAGGAGGCAAAGGCTCGGTTAATCCTGTGCAATTGGTTGAATACTATTACTTCGATGGTGACACCATCATCGACGGAAAGAGATGCAAGCAGATGATGTGCCAGCGATTTGTCAACCCCAATCATCCTGACTTTGATATTTTTTCACAATATCCCTTACTGAGATATGTGGGAGCATGGTACGAAGAGGACAAGAAAGTATATGTTTACAACACTTTAAACAAACAATTTCAGATGAAGTACGACTTCTCTCTCGATGCTAATGAAACCCTGCAACTTATTGATGGTTATCCACCTTATATGATAGGACCCAGGCAGACAGGAGGATTAGAAGGTTTTAAAGGCGTTTATAGGGATGTCATGTGGCGTGGAGAAGGAGAACCCTATTACAATACCACTTGGCTGGAAGGTGTCGGAAGTATTGAAGGTCCGATAATGAATGTCTATTTAGGTGAAGAATATTATGCGATGTTCCTGATGTCCTGTACCGTTGGCGATGAAGTCATCTACCTCAACGACGAATATGAGGATGGGGCTACCCCTGAGTCTATGGAAGCTAAGAAAAACCGCTTCGACTTCACACATACCATCAAGACAAAGCCCCATGCGCCGAGGAGGAATGGGTCAGGCGACGCTGAGGAGTCGGAAATGCAGCCGCTATATGGTGAATACAACGACCTACAGTTAGGCATTCATCTGAACTCGCTCGATGACACCTATCTGGTACGCATTACTAACGAGTCAGGCCAAGTCGTCTACGAGAAAACCATCAACGCAGGCAATATCGTAGCCCTCAGCATTGACATCTCTGCCTACGCAAAAGGCCGTTACACCGTAACTTTGGAGAATAGCCGTGAGTCCTTCACTGGCGAATTCGAAGCGCAGACGACAGGCATTGAAGCAATAACAAATAACAAGGAAGTAATTCGACATAACATCTACAACCTCCAAGGTCAGCGACTCAGCTCCTTGCAGAAGGGGTTGAATATCGTCAACGGTCAAAAGATTTTTGTAAAGTGAAACCGTTCCTTTCGTGACAGGAAAGTTCCATCTCTCTGAGATTCTGGTACTCCCGTACAAGATTTCTGATTGGCGGAAAGACTTCAAAAAGAGAGTGTTAAAATAACAAACAAAAAACTAACAAGCTAAAGCATTAAGAATTATGAGCCGAATTTTACTTAGCATCCTTCTGGCAATAGCTGCCGTGGGTGCAAACGCTCAGTATGAGGAGTACAATGAGCCGAAATCGATAGACCTGACACGTGACGAGCGTCAGCTGGTGCAGAAGAACAATGATTTTGCCTTCCGCCTCATGCGCGAGGCGCGGAAGGAAAAGGAGAACCAGAGCCTGATGCTCTCGCCTCTAAGCATTACCTATGCCCTGGGCATGCTCAACAACGGCGCAGATGGGCAGACGCAGAAGGAAATCAACGATGTGCTGGGCTTTGGCGAGGCTGGAGCAGAGGGCATCAACCGGCTCTGCCGCAAGCTGCTGACAGAGGCTCCCACCCTCGACGAGGAGACGAGAATCGATATCGCCAACACAATCTTTGTGAACAGCGGTTTGGGCTATGAGCTCCAGCCGGCGTTCGTGGAGAAGGCCAATGCTTTCTACGACGCTCAGCCAGAAAGCCGCGACTTCTCGGACGGAAAGACGCGCGATGTCATCAACCAGTGGGGCAGCGACCACACGCAGGGCATGATCCAGGAAGTGCTGAAAGAGGATGAGTTCAATCCCTTGGCTGTAAGCTACTTGCTGAATGCGCTCTACTTCAAGGGAGCATGGACGAAAAAGTTCGACCCAGCGAACACCAGGGAGGAATCCTTCAACGGCGGCAAGACCGTGAAGATGATGCACATGCCGCTGATACCAATGGAAATGTATAATTATACGTATTACGATGGAGAAGAATTCCTCTATGCCGAGAACGACCTCTATCAGGCTATCAGCCTTCCCTACGGTCTCGGCGCTTATCAGATGACCGTCTTTCTGCCTCGCGAGGGCAAGACCGTTGGCGACGTGCTGGAACAAATGGACGGTGATTGGTCTTGCTGGAGCAGCCGCCACGAGTTCAGCTTTCGCGGCATGGCTTTCGTGGATTTGAAACTGCCCTGCTTCGAGACGAATTCCCAAGTCAACCTGAAGCCCGTCATGTCAGCCCTAGGCATGCCCACAGCTTTCACCCTCGCAGCCGAATTCCCCCACTTCTGCAATGAGAAGGATGTCTTCATCGGGTTAATGAAACAGGTAGCCAAGATCAAGGTGAACGAGGAGGGCTCAGAAGCGGCTGCCATTACCGTAATAGGTGAAACGACAGGTATGGGCCCAACACACTATGCCACCTTCCATGCGACCCGCCCCTTCCTCTATGTCATCAGCGAGCAGTCCACTGGTGCCATCTTCTTCATCGGCCAATATATGGGCGACGGCACGACAGGCATCAGCGACCTCGTGCGTTCGGATGAGAAAAGCGAAGCAGGCAAAGATGCCCTCTTCGACC
>JAEEGI010008742.1_pt1 | contig 22310 bp, 17 predicted proteins | sample 8958751 | NCBI WGS metagenome assembly JAEEGI01 (sample SAMN16246545, study PRJNA631951) | gut metagenome | biome: gut microbiome; feature: rumen; material: KS-attached | host: Bos | place: Iran: Karaj | collected 2018-10 | reverse complement strand
ACTTGGTGATGGTAAGCGTGTTCGGGTTCTCACATAAATCGCTGTACTGGCTGTAGCAGCAGTGATAGATGTCTTTGCGGCCCGGCACGTTGGCTTTCGTAATGCCGACGGAGCATACCCAGGGGACGACCTCGATGGAATCATTGTAGCTCTTGATGACGTAATAGTCTCCAATGTTGCCTTCAAGGTCGGTCTTGAACAAGACTGCCGAAGGGTCTGTGATGAATATGTTGGTATCGATGGGCTCGGGCCACCACTGATACCAATGCTCATCGGTCTTCATCGAGAACAACAGCGTGGTGTCGTCCAGGGGAAGGATGTCGGCGCCATGATAGACCAGCGAATTGTAGCGTGTGCTAATATGCGAAATGTTATACGACAACGTGTCAAATCCGAAACGGCGAAACTCGTTGAGTTCCTCCGCCACAAAGTCTTCATCAAGCTTGTAGAGTTTATGTACTTGCTCAGGGCGTTGCTCGGGATCACCCCAACGCAACGTTCCCACCTCGTGGGTTATGGGGAACTCGAAGACGGCTTCAGGGCCACCTGTTATCTGTAAGTCTAGAGTGTCCTCGACAATGCGTATGAAATCGCCGTCAACGGTCATTTCCGTGAAAAGACGGCGATAATCGCTTGGTGGAATACTGGGGGTGAAGAACATGTATTCCCCGAAGAGGTTCCAGTCTTTGTTGAACATGGCCTCGAATGTGGAGATACTTTTCCGTTCGAGCGACTCCGGCAGCTCCACCTGCTTACGCATTGTGATGTTCAGCCCGTCGTCGAAATGAACAAGATAAGGGACGGAAATCTTGAAAGGTGAAGGAATGGTGTCGAAAAAAGAGTATAAGCCCATCCCGATGAAGGAACCATGGTTGAACGGATGGCGAAAGAGGCGGTAGAGAAGGAAAAACTTGTCGGGCTCGTCAACGTAAACGCTGTTGGTCACATCGCCTTCGGGCGATAGTTTCAACAGTCTTGCACAGCTGTCGCCATACAGGTCGTTGTTGAGGGCGACTATGAAGCTGCCGCCTTCCGTTTCGATGGCGCAAGAAACCTTGAACTTGTTCCCTTCGCTGGGATAGATGCGGAAAAATCCCCTCTCTTGCGAAAAGGAGGGGATGACGCAAAGCATCAATATAACAATGGTTGTGATTCGGGTTCTCATGGCATACCGTTTTGATCAATAAAACCAGTGCAATGGGGCTTGCCGTATTCAATTTTGCAATTGAAATAATAATTATTTAATAATGGAAAAACTTGAAATATTGAGCAAGAAAGGTTTGTGACTTTATAGTCATCATCATTCAATGCTGCCATCTTATCGTCAATAATATCGCACAAATTGTTATAGTAATAAACCATTTCATCAGCCTCAACTTCATCGTATTCGTATGGATATGAATTACCAGCCCATAAACGGCAACCAATATTATATATCGGGGTGCCTGTTTCAGGGTATTGAGAGGCATCAAATGATGTTTCCGACTCATCTGTAAAATACAAAGAGCCGTGCAAGCAGCTGTAACCTGGATGGTTATCAAAATACACACTTCGCAATACGGAGACGTGGTCATAGCCGACATACAATCCATCGCAATTGCCGTGTCCGTTAAAAACAGTCCAACAATCATATAAGCTAGGGACCGTACGTAATGCGGCCGTTTCGTCAAAACCTCTTGTCGTAAGTATTAACTCAACGTCCACTGAATCGTCGCTGGGGGCCTTTTGATTGAAAGTGCAACGGATGGTGTACACACTTTTGTTGGGCAGGCTGACCTGATCAAAGGTTTCCTCCAGCTGTTTGTGGGAAAGGGCATAGATATGTGCCAATTGCGAAAGGTCGACCCGACCTTGGGTTAAAGTGAGGGTGGAATTGATTGTGTCACGTTGGAATACATTAGTGGCATAATTGGCGTCGCCAAAGTCAAAATTGAGCAGGTTACCCAAGTCGCGCTGCGCCTGTTCAAGGCTGATGAACTCCTCTCCATTTTGGGCGGAAAGCAACTTTTTCTTGAACGAAATTAGGTATTCGTTCATGTTGTCAGTGGGCTGTACGCTCTGTTCCATGTTGTTCGAAGTCTGATCCTGCTTTTCCTTCTTGCAGGACACGACGGCCACTGCCGTGGCCACAATCGCAAAAGCGATGGCAATGAATACTGTAGACTTTTTCATAGTTTTACAAATCTTAATGTTTGACTTTTTGTTTTTTTTAATCTGTTACCGTAAATTCACCGTAATACTCGTCTCCGTTGGAGAGGGTGAAGGTGATGACATAATCCCCTGTTTGGGACAAGTAGGTCTGAATGCCATTGGGTGTGGCCATCCAATAGTTCTCAACGGGAGTTCCCGCTGCCGTGGTGATTTCAATGGCCACTTGGCCTAGGTTTTCGGTGAAGACCACGTTAAGCACATGGCCGTTGATCGTGGCAATAATTGAATTGCCTTTTTCGGAACTGGTATTACTTGCCTTCTCTATTACAGAAATTGGTGTACCATCATTTCCTTTCTTGTTTTCCTGTTCGGCCATACCGCTGGCATAGCAAAATGCTCCCGAGAAAGTTAAAAAGAGCATCAGAACCATTTTAGTTAACTTTTTCATTGCTTTATATTTGATGCAAAAGTAGACAGGCGGTGATAACCCTGTCAAGAAAACGATGGTTCGGAAAAGCTCGGGTTTTTTGCCAACGTATTATCAATCAATCTGATGAAGAATTCTTGGCTATACCCATTAGGGTAACGGGAAGTGGGTTTTCTCTGCCGAAAATCTTCTTTAGTTTGCCATCCCGTTCGACAATGGTGTTGTAGGCCCGCTGCATCAAGGCAGAAAGGTCGGCATCGGTCAAGCCGAGAAGATAGAGGCAGCAATAGTCAAGGTCAGCATTGGTAAGTTGAGGATAGGCTTTTTTAAGACGAAGGGTGAACAAGTCATAATGTTGGTCGGCAACCACCCTTAGGTCGAACAATTGCTGCTTGCTTAAAGCCGCATCCTTATAATCCAGGTAGTCCACTTTGGATTTGAACTTTCCTTTGTTCACCCTTTTCAGGATGAGCTGGCAAATGGGCTCGTCGGTGAACGATTCTGCCTGTTTGGGTGTTGCATTCAGCTCGTCTTGTCGTTTGATTTGTTCTTTCAAATCGCGCACCTCTTGGTTGCTTTGCTTTAAACGGCTCGACAAGGAAGCTCGTTCTCTGAGATGTGCCTTCCGCTCCGCCTCAATGGCTTCTGCATGTAGCATGTCTCTTTTTTCCAGTTCTTCTCGCGCGTTCGCCTCCTTCGTTTCCAATTGTTTTTGATGGTATTCCTCTTTGGCCAAAATGTTCTTTCTTTGTTTGTTTCTAACTAGTAATATGAGAATAGAAACAAGAAAAATTAGAATTGGAATGATTATTATGATAGTCTTCTTGGTAGTCTGTCTTCGTTCCTCTTGTTTCTCTTTTTCCGAGCGTTGTTTTTGCTTTTTCTCCAAATAGTTTTTATACACTTCACCAAGGCTTGAAACCTTAGCATCGGAATCATATTCCATAGGTTTGTGAAGCGCCAAAAAATGTATATAATAGTCCGATTTCTCTTTTTCGTTAAGGCTATCATAAAGGACACGCAAATACTCTGCGGCTTGCATTTGTGAAATAGCATCATTCTTCTTGGCAAATACAGGTTCCAAATAAAGTCGTGCAGAGTCAAATTGTCCTTCTTCAAAATAAATATCACCAAGAAGCAGGTATCGAGACATTCTTTCATCATCATTGGCCAAAACAACCATTTGTTTTAGACGGGTAAGTGATGCTTCGGCTTGATGCGTCAATTGATAAGACAATAGGGCCTGTGAAGAAACGATGTCTCTAAAATATGGATTTATCGTGTCGGGCATGATTTCCAAAGCTTGCGAATAATAATAATCAGCACTATCTTTATCGCCTTTTTTGTCATATTGTTTGCCAATACGATACAAGGAATTGGAAACACTATACGACGAGACGGGTGAGATGACGGAATAATCGTAGGATTGTTTATAACAATCAATGGCGGGATCCATCATGAACTGTTCGGAAAACATGTCTCCAAGGCGGTTATTGGTATAGGTCATGAACTTGGCCTTCTTCCCCACCAATTCCTTCTCCTCAAAATGGTCTTCCATGATTTCCAACGCTTTCAGATATTCCCTGCAGGCCTCCACCATGCTGTCATTCTCATAATAGCCTACGCCGTTGATGTAATGGGCGCGGGCGGTGAGAAACGTAATGCGGTCGTTTCGTGTCAGAGATAGCGGGTCTGCACCCGCTATGAGGCGTTTGGGTTCACGTGTGTCGTTCAGGGTAAGGTTTAGGCTGTCGAAATAGGCCACCACCTGCAACAATTCCAGACGGTTGGTTTGGGCGCAGTCGTTTTTATACAGTAATTCGGCCAACAGGAGGTTGGCGTAATGGCGGTCGTATTCCGTTGTTATGGGGGAGACGTAGCACGCTACGTCTCTACGGCAGGTGTCGAAATAAGGCAAAAGGCGCATCAGTGCGCTGTCGGGCTGCCGCCACATCAAGCTGTCGATGGCGGCAAGGTCGGGTGACGCGATGGTTGTGGGAGACGCGATAAATCGCGTCTCTACAAAGTCGTCGTCAGGTCGGGTGCAAGCCACCACAGCCAGCATGATTATTATTCCTATCCACCCCAATTGCTTCATACCTTGCAAAAATAAACAAAAAACCCCGCCACAAAACCTTGCAACGGGGAAAAAATGCAATACTTATGAAAAAATACTCTTGTTTCTTTTTTATTCTTCTTCCTTCTGGCTCTCTTCGTACTCCTTGAGGAGGCGATTCTGCACATCGGTGGGCACTTGCTGGTATTCAGCATACTTCATGGTGAAGGTGCCACGGCCCGAAGTCAGCGAGCTCAGTGAGGTGGAATAGCGGTCCATCTCGGCCAACGGAACCTTGGCGTGGATGGTCTGGTAGTTGTGGTCGCTGTCCATACCCATCACGATAGCGCGGCGGCCTTGCAGGTCAGTCATCACGGCACCCATGAGGTCAGCAGGCATGCGCACGTCGAGGTCGTAGATAGGTTCCATGATCTTCGGGCCAGCGTTCTTAAAAGCGGCGCTAAAGGCCATACGACCGGCGATCTTAAAGGCCATTTCGTTGGAGTCGACCGGGTGCATCTTACCATCGTAGATGTAGACGATGATGTCGCGGGCATAAGAACCCGTCAGCGGGCCTTGCTCGAGACGCTCGTTGACACCCTTCAGGATGGCGGGCATGAAGCGGGCATCGATGGCACCACCGACGACGCAGTTGGCGAAGATGAGCTTACCGCCCCATGGCAGTTCGTACTCTTGCTTGTCGCGCACCTGCAGTTCGCTCGGGTCGGTGTAACCCTCGAAGTAAGGAGCCAGTTGCATGTGCACCTCACCGAATTGACCGCTACCACCGGATTGTTTCTTGTGACGGTAGCTGGCGCTTGCGCTCTTGGTGATGGTCTCACGATACGGGATCTTCGGCGAAGCTGTCTCGATGGCGATCTTATAGACATTGTCGAAGTACCACTTCAGGGTGTTGAAGTGATATTCGCCCTGGCATTGCAGGATGTTCTGGCGCAGTTCGCGCGACATACCGGCGATGACGGTCGGGTCGGTCTTGTGGATGTCGTTGAGGATGCTGCCGAGTTTTTCGTCTTCTTGTGAGTTGACGGCCTTGACGGCAATCGAGAAGATCGGGTTCGGGAACGGAATCTCCGGGAAGATGGCTTCAGCAGCCTTGGCATCGACCAAGGAGTCGCCGATACGGCCATCTTTCAGTTTGATGGTGCAGATGATGTCACCAGCGTTGGCTTTTTCAACTTCTTCACGGTTCTTGCCTTTGAAGACGAGCAGTTGTGACAGACGCTCTTTGTTGCCTGTGCGTGGGTTGATGAGGTCTTGGCTCTTCACCACGGTGCCGCCATAGACGCGCATCCAGGCCACATCGCCGAGGTTCTGCTCGGTGGTCACCTTGAAGATGAACAAGGCAGTCGGGTCATCGACGCTGTTGTGGAACTCTTGGCCGTTCTTGGCTTTGATAGCAGGCATGTCGGCAGGTGACGGGCAGGCGTTGATGAGGAAATCCATCAGACGGGTGACACCCACACCACGCTTGGCAGCGCCGCAGATGACGGGGAACATCTCACGGTTGACGATACCCAGGTGGATACCGCGTTCCATGTCTTCCTCGCTCAGGGTCATCTCTTCGAAGAACTTCTCCATCAGAGCCTCTTCGCCTTCGGCAGCGTGCTCGATGAGGTTGTTGTGCAGCTCTTCGGCCTTGGCCATTTCGGCGGCGGGGATGTCCTGCACTTCAGGAGCGCCATTGCCGTTCTTGAAGACCAACATCTTCATCATGATCAAGTCGATGACGGCGTTGAAGTCTTCACCGGCGTTGACGGGATATTGGATAGGCGTGACCTTGTCGCCAAAGTATTCTTTCAGTTCGCGGACCGTGTTGTCGAAGTTTGCGTTGCTGTGGTCGAGTTGGTTCATGAAGAACACAACAGGCTTGTTGGTGTTGGCAGCGTGACGCCAGGCGTTTTCGGTGGTGGCTTCAACACCCGACTGGGCGTTTACGGTGCAGACAGCGATGTCGGCAGCAGTGAGGCATGAAACGATGTCACCAGAGAAATCACTGAAACCAGGGGTATCCAGGATGTTGATCTTTTTGTCATTGTAAATCGTGTACATCATGGAAGCGTTCACTGAGATCTGACGTTCCATTTCGATGGGACGGTAGTCAGAAACGGTGTTCTTCTCTTCGGTGCTACCTTTTCTGTTGATGAGCTTGCCTTCGAAAAGCATGTTTTCGGCAAGGATGGTCTTACCCGATTTTGCTGCACCGATAAGAGCAACATTACGGATGTCTTTTGTCTGGAATTCCTTCATTTTTATCTAACTAGCTAATTATTAAATATTTACTTTTCGCGAAAATTACTATAGTGGGCGCAAAGGTACAAAATATAATGATATCTTCAAACAAAATAGTTTTATTATTGTCACAAAACCTTCAAAACCGACAAAACAATTTGGAAGGAAAGTCGTCAACCGACTCCTTTCCAACGCATCCGTCGGATGCGGTAAAGCTTTTACAGCCTTACAACGACGACTCGGTTGAGAGTCGTTGTAAGGCATTGATATAGTTAGTTTTGAAAGTTTTGTCGGTTTTGTGATTACAAAAGAGCAATTGCCTTGTGGATGTCGTTCCACCGCTCGTCATCCATCTTGGCGCCCATCACCTCGATGATGTTTTTGGCCACAATAGCACCCATCATGCCGCATTTTTGCAGGGGTTCACCTTTGACGAGTCCAGCGAGGAAGCCAGCTGCCCACATGTCGCCAGCGCCAGTAGTGTCAACCACATCAGCCTTCATAGGAGGAATGGTTATGACCTCATTGCCGCGTTGAACGAAAGCACCTTTGGCGCCTACTTTCACCACTGCGATGTCGCAATGCTCAGCAATATAATGCAGAGCGGCTTCCGGTTCCATGCCTGTAAGGGCAAAGGCCTCTTTTTCGTTGGCAAACACGATGTCAACATAGTTGTTGACGAGCTCGAGCAGGAAATCACGGCTCTCTTCCACCACGTTGTAACTGGCCAAGTCAATAGCGATTTTCAAACCTTTGTCTTTCGCGGTGCTGATGGCTTTCCTCAACATGGTTGGGTTGGCTACGAGGTAGCCTTCCACATAGAAAATGTCCCAACCGTCAAATAATTCAGGTTGGATGTCGTCGGCACACATTTCAGCGGCGGCTCCAAGACAGGTGGCAAAGGTACGTTCACCATCAGCGGTGACAAGAGCCTGTACGCGACCCGAAGGTGTGTTGCTCTTTAGCATAAAGGGATTGACATGATTTTCGGTCATTTGTTTCTCAAAAAAGCGTCCGACTTCATCGTCCCCGATTTTGCTGAGGAATCCCGTTTCGATGCCAAGTTGAGCCAAACCGCTCATGGTGTTGGCTGCCGAGCCACCTGAGGCCATTTGATTGCCAAAATGAGCTAATTTTTTGCCAATTTCAACCGAAGTCTGGGCATTGACATAGGTCATACTACCTTTGGGCAGATTCAATTCATTGAGGATTTGTTCATTGGGAATCTGGGTCAGAATGTCGACCAAAGCGCTTCCTATTCCGAGTATTTTTTTCATTGTGGATTCAAGGATTTAATATTCAAGATTCAAAATTTGTGCAAAGGTAAGAAAAAAGAGATTCCCTGCGGGAATGGAGATTGTTTTATAGCTAAATAACGGCGGTTGAAAAGTGTAAAGGTTGTAAACGTTCTTAACCGCCGCATGTACCATAAGACGAAAACTGTATTCCCTTTTGGAAATCTCTGTACAAAGTGACTAAATTTTCATATTGATTACCAGTTAGATATAAAATATTTGAAAAAAATTATCCGAAAAAGATTGTCAGTATTGAAAAAAGCCGTACTTTTGCAACCGCAAAACAGAAAGTTCTGTGACATTGTGCAGCCTCCTTAGCTCAGTTGGTTAGAGCATCTGACTGTTAATCAGGGGGTCTCAGGTTCAAGTCCTGAAGGGGGCGCAATTTTTATGTTTCATGTTATTAATTTTTTGGCCTCGTAGATTCTCCCCGTTTCTACGGGGTTTTTTTATGTATAGATGCCGCATTCAAAAAGCGGAAACATATTATGTCACCTGCTAAATGTCTTGTCATCTTTATGGGAGAGATTTAGTCTTTGCGGCGGAAGAAATAAACAATGAAATCATTCCCAATTCTTGGATTTTTCAAATAGAGTCTATCATAATTGAAATGAGTGATTAGTTCGTAATTATTGAGGATAAAATACGCGTCAGACTCATATATTTTTAATTCAAAACTTACCATAATCCATTTGGGCAAAGTTATAGGCTTTGATTTTTCTTCTTTCATCAAAGTTGGTAAATCATATGCTATGGAAACCCTATTACATTGCAGAAGCTTTTCATGCTCCATCATGCTGTATCCATGCCAAAACATATTGTAATTAAAAATGGAATCTCGTTCCAATGCAGGAATGTTTTCAATGCTATGATGAAAATTTTCATAAATAGTCACTTCTTTTTCTTTGTGTAGAAGTAGGTCGTTTACAAAATGGAAAAAAGAAATACTACCAAGAAAAACCACACAACCCATAACAATTATTCCGAGTGCTAGTTTTACTTTTTTGAACTTTTCAACGTCTATGGTCATCATACTGATGATACACAAAGGTATTACAACTATAAGATAAAACGAATTGCACAACTTACCAAAGGTTCCAACAAATAGCGATAAAGAAATAAGGATCGGGATAAGTAGATCTTTTTGTTTTCTCAAGCCAAGAATACTTATTATCAAATAAGAAATAAGAAATAAAGTATAAGGTAACCAATGGAACCATGTCACATAAGGTTGAATGCCAATATATTCCAAATTGGAAAGCAATGTGGCATAAACCATTTCATAGACACCATACCATTCCGCTTTCATATAAAAATAGAGTATGCATGGAATAGTAATGATTATCCAACCAACAATGAAACATCCTACACTTTGAAACAGTTTTCTGAAATTCTTTTTAAGTAAATATTGAATCCATACATAAGCTATAAATCCCAAAAACGCACAGGCATTGTTAATTTGGATGAAACTAATGACCCCAAAACAAAGACCTATAAATAGCATTTGTAACGAACGAATTTCCGATTTCGTTTTGTAGGCGTGAGAATATACCAATAAAGGATAGGAAATGAACGGCAAACACCATTCTTGAGTTTGGTCACCAGCACCATAAAAACACAAAAGCAAAACCAAAGCGATAATAAGACAAACCATCCTTTCTTTTTCTGGGCGGTATAAAGCCAACACCTTGTCCCAAATGAAAAGTGTTATTGTTAATGAAACAGTTTGCATTAACATGATGGCAAAATCGCCTCCAAGCCAAAGGCCAAATGCATGGATAAAGTATAGAAGGCAACCTTTGTTGTCGAAATAGTCGATATATATAATCTTCCCTTTTAGGATAGCTCTACCCATTTGCTTGAATATGGATGGATCGGCACCTTCAAAGGCATAGAGGAACGAAGTAGACCGCGAAAATAAAGTCACGAAAACAAAAGACACCAACAGCAACAGTAAAGGATAATACTTGCTATTGACGATGTTGGCAATACGGTTTTGTTCTTTCATAACAATTCATAATATAGTCTTAAAAATCAACTTGATATCACCAAAGAAACTCCAATGGTCTAAATAATCCAAGTTGATTTTCACTTTGTCGGGCCAGATGACATTGTCATTATAAGCCTTTGGGTCTGCTTGTTGGGCAAGTAGTTCTTCTTCATCGCGGTATTTGATGCTGGCTGGACCCGTAATTCCAGGACGGAGTTGCAGGATCCGACGGTCATCGCCTTGCAGTTGGTCGGCATAGCCTGGAACGTCAGGGCGTGGTCCGACAAAACTCATCTGTCCAATAAAGACATTGACCAACTCAGTGAGGCAGTCTACTTTACTGTGACGCAGCCAATGTCCAATACGCGTGATACGGGGGTCGTCGGCCGTGGTAACCGTATCGCCTTCTGATTGATGAAGCATGGTTCGGAACTTGCAGATATTGAAAGGTTTTCCATCCTTACCAATGCGTTTTTGCATGAAAAATATAGGCCCTTTTGAGTCAATTTTGATGAGAACGCCGATGACAAGCAAAGGCAGAAGCAGTACAATAAGTCCAATCAGTGCCATGATTCGGTCGAAGCACCACTTGAAGAAGAATCCTATTTTGTGTTTATTTTTCTCCACGCTGCATGGCCTCCATGTTGAGAATTGCCTTAATACGCGGCAAAGTTATGATTTTTCTGAATGGGTACAAAACTTTCACAGCGAACTTCATCCACCAACAATAATGAATTGTAAGTTGACAATATGCCTTGCGAAAGTGAAACTTTTCTTCCAGAAAAGGTTGAATGTTGGAATGTTCTGTGATACTTCTTGCGCCGTCGGTAACATAACTAAAACCTTTTTCCTGCAAATAATATTGGTTCATAGTATAGAACAAACCATAATAAGGGTATGCTGTGTTTTTTCGTTTGTAATTGGGTAAAACGGCAACTAAACCATATTCACATGAGGCTTTCCATAACATTACAGTAAAAAAACCAATAAAACAATCATCATTTCTATCAAATAATCCCCAATAGTCATAATCTTTGTTTTCACATTCCTTTAGGTAGTTTTCAAAAGTATGAAAGTTTGTAATTCGATCTTTTACCAAATAGTCATCAAAAGATGCTCTTAATACAGGGTATCCGTTTTGTTTAATGAAAGCATTATCAATCTTTCGAAACACGATTTTTTCCAATGAGCGTCTGATTTTCTTTCTCGTGTTACCCGAAAGTTCATCAAATCCTTCAAATTGGTCTTTAATAAGATACCAAAAACCAGTTTTTTCGTGACAATCAAATCCATAAGTGTTTCTTACCATCAAGCCACCTTGCTTGAGTAGTTTTTTCCATTCTAGTTCTTGCAATTGCGGCTCTTCATGCGGTGCTCCATCAAAACGCCAAGCTTTACGATATAAATAAAACTTATTCTTCATAAGCGTTTCTTGATAGCATTAAAAGCATAGCATGAAAAATAATATGTAGCTTTGAAAAAGGAAAGTTTTTCATGATGACGATATACTTTCCATAGATCAATAGAGGCTTTTATTTTGTTAGAGCTTGCTGATTTTCTTCTAATTCTATAAGAGACCAAAGACTCGTCAATAGCATAAGCCAAAAACCCCTTTCTAAGAATATCAAGCCATGTAGCAGTGTCTTCACTGGTGCGAAATTTGGGAACAAAGACATCGCCAATGATTGTTTTATTAACCATTACAGTAGAGCAACCGATGATGGTATTTCGGAGGTAGGTTTCATAATCCAAATTGCCTATGGTATTGATGAATTTGTTCAGTATCTTTCCGTCCTCATCAATCCAATCGTAGGTTGAATAAGTAAACCCCACATTCTTTTCAATCATAAAACATAATTGTTTTTCCAGTTTTTCAGGATGCCAAATGTCATCTGCATCAAGGAAAGCCAAAAACTGGCCTTGAGCCATTTGAATGCATTGGTTTCGTGTATCGGCAATACCAGAGTTTTGCTTTTTTATGGTAAACCTTATCCGGGAATGAATTTGAGCGTAAGATTCTATTATATTAACCGTTTTGTCTGTAGAAGCATCGTCAACAATGAGCAGTTCCCAATGCGGGTAAGTTTGCGCAATGACAGATTTGATGCTATCTGAAACAAACGAAGCCATGTTGTAACATGGCATGATGACCGAAACCAACGGTTGACTTTCCACGGCTGTTGTTTTTTTACATCAATCCTTCAATCCAAACTTTAATCTGTTGCTCATCAAGAAGTTTGCATACCAATAGCGAATGATCACGATAGGCCACTAAATAGTCTTCCAAGCCTTCTACTACGGCTTCGGTACCTTCTTCAATATTAATGATGGTGTTCTTGTTGTCTACAGAAACCACTTTACCACGCAAAGCGTTGCCATTGTTGTCTTTTTTTGCATGGGTGAACAGTGAACCCCAAGTGCCAATATCGCTCCAGCCAAAATCGGCAGGGATAGTGTAAGTATTTGGTGATTTCTCCATCACACCATAGTCGATACTTATATTGGGACAGTCTATAAAGTGGTCGTTAATGAAATCTTGTTCCTCTGGCGTGCCAAAGTTGTAAATACCTTTTTCAAAAACTTCAACTATTTCAGGTAGATACTGCTTGAATGCTTGCATGATACCATCTAAAGTCCAAAGAAAAATGCCACTATTCCAAAAATAGTTGCCTTCTGCCACAAACTTCACTGCAGTTTCATAATCGGGTTTCTCCTTGAACCTCTCCACTTTCACTATTTCAGGCAGCACAACTTGTTTGGGCACTTGAATGTAGCCGTATCCTGTTTCTGGTCGGCTAGGCTTGATGCCGATGGTCATTAATGCTTGTTGATCCTTTGCCAAAAAATTGAAACCCAAATGGATAATACGCTGAAACTCAACTTCGTTGGTTACCAAATGATCGGCAGGTGTGACTACGATATTGGCATCCTTAACGCGGCTTTGGATATGATAGATTGCGTATGCAATACAAGGTGCTGTGTTGCGACGCGCAGGTTCACAAAGCACTTGATTAGGTCGCAGCATGGGCAGATGCTCCAAAACCAATTGCTTGTAGGCCTTATTGGTCACCACAAGAAAATTCTCATCAGGAATGACAGGACTGAAACGTTCGTATGTGCTGCGTATAAAGCTCTTTCCTGTGCCGAGAATATCGAGGAATTGTTTGGGATAGTTGTCTTTGCTGAGCGGCCAAAAGCGGCTACCAATACCGCCCGCCATGATGATGCAATAATTGTCCATAGGTGTTTAGTTGTTGAGGAACATCTTTCCTTTTTCGCTCAGATACGGTTTAAGATCGGATAATGCGATTTTGCATAAAGGCATTCCTGCAGCATAGGCAGCGATTTCGTATGGTTGATAGCAAAATACTACACTGTCAGTTTCTATCCAAGGCTCATTTTCGGGTAGGGTGGTTATTTCTTCGTAATCAGAGAAAAAGTCTTCTTCTGCATACTTTGAAAAATATTGATTTTCAATGTTTTCAGCAATTATTCTTATAAGTTGTTCCGGATCTTCAAACAAGTCGTAGCCAACAATGCTGCCGTCAATTTTGCTAAAAGTGGTACCATTATACCAAGGCATCTCATGAGCTCCGCCCGAATATAGAAAACCTTCTGTAGTATAGGTAACATATTGGTCTGTTTGTTCAGATAAGGAGAAGTTTTCTTCATAGTTTGATCTAGGCTCACTGCCATCTTCCTCAAAGAAATTATCTCTCATGGTTTCAAGGTAACTGACATAGTCTTCCGTTTCGGGCGAGAGCATCCAATGAAGAATATTTTGACGCAAGGTTTTGTTTTTGGTGACAGGTAGGTCGAGACTGACATTGAAATGTGAATAACCTTCACCATATTCACTTTCGATGAAAACACTGTCACACAAAGTATATGGTTCAACGTCAACTTCATTTGGATCTTTTGGGCTGCAAGCAGAAATGACTAACAGAAGCATTGTAATTGGGATGAGTAGCCTTTTCATGATGACAAATAATTATGGTTTAACGAGGCAAAGATAGTTCTTTTTCATAGAACGTCAAAGTTGTTTTTTTATTTCGCCCAGCGATAAAGGATCTCAATAGGATGAACGGCATGGACACCAGTACCATCAAGGATTTGCTGACGACAAGAAGTGCCAGGTGCAGATACGATGACTGGTACAATGCCGTCGGTGTTTTTCGTCACCTTACGAATAGTCGGGAATAGCACCATCTCGCCAATGGCTAATGAAGTTTTATAGTGTTCTTTCTCGTAACCAAACGAACCCGCCATGCCACAACAACCGCTTGGGATGACATGTACCTTGGCACCAGTGAGAAGTTTGAAGGCTTGCACTGTCTTCTCAGTTCCTACTAAGGCTTTCTGATGGCAATGACCATGAAGCCAGATTTCTACATCATCAGCCTTAAAGTCATTGGTGGAGATGCGGCCTGCGGCCATTTCTCTCATAATGAATTCATCGAACAGAAATGCATTATAACCTAGCTGTTGAGCTTGTGGGCGCAATTCAGCAAGTACCAAATCGGGATACTCGTCGCGAAAACTAAGGATACACGATGGCTCGATACCCACCAATGGTGTTTCTTCTGAAATCTTGTCTTTCAGTAGGTTGACGTTTTTCAAAGCGAATTTCTTGGCGAGTTTCAAGTTACCTTTTGAAATGGCAGCACGACCGCTTTCCACATGTTTTGGAATCTCAACTTCATATCCTAAATGTAGTAACAGTTTTGCGAAGGTAAGCCCAAGCTCTGCTTCTTGGAAGTTGGTGAACTCATCAGCGAAAAGGTAAACTTTGCCTTTATAGGCCTTTCCATGATGTTTATGGCATTCCCTTTGGACTGCTTTCTGCATCGTCACTCGGCTAAGGGTAGGAATGTCTCTTTCTGTCGAAAACTTGATAATATTCTTGATGATGTTGGAAGAAAACTTCCATGAAGCAAACAAGTTGTATATTGGCCAAACAATATGCCCAAATCGTTCTACCATAGCCATGCGTGAAACGGCAAAAGAACGCAATGGCATGCCGCTGACGTCGTATTTCTGCTGTAAAATCTCGGAACGCAGTCGAGTCATGTCAACATTGGAGGGACATTCACTGCGGCATCCTTTGCAGGCCAAGCAGCTGTCTAAAACCTCGGCCAGTTCCTTCGATTTTAATATGCTTTTATCCTTGTTTAAAACTTGCGTAAAAGCCTCGCTTTCCCATCCTCTCGTTAGGATTTCGCGGAGTACATTAGCACGCGCACGGGTGGCCTTAGTCTCATCGCCGCTCACCTTGAAGGCTGGACAAAGTGTGCCACCAATCAAGTTAGACTTGCGACAATCGCCAGCACCATTGCATTGCTCGATACTGCACATCAAGGCATGAAGCTGATTTTTGGCACCGGTAGCGCCTTCCACTTTGCATTCGTCGAAAGCAGCCTTCCAGTTATAATAGGTTCCAGAGCCCTTAGGTTCTTGAGCCTGTCGAAGGGCCGAAGTTCCAAGTTCCTTTTCGATAGCATATTGCTGGCCAACATCAAAGCGCAACATGCTGTCCATGGGCAATGTGTCAACAATCTTGTGCAGATTGAAGACTTGCAACGGATCCCAACACTTTTTCAAGTCTTGCATCAAGGCATAGACTTGGTCGCCATAAAGCAACTGTATAAATTCACCCCTCAATCGTCCATCGCCATGTTCTCCGCTGAGCGAGCCTTTGTATTTTTTGACCAATAAGGCCGTTTCATAAGCCACTTCACGAAATTTGCGTTTGCCTTCTGTCTCCTTGATATTAATAATTGGGCGCAAATGCAGCTCTCCAGTACTGATATGGGCATGATAAACGCAACTCAAGCCCAAATTATCGAGCATTTTTGCAAAATCAGCCATATAGGCAGGCAACTTCTCAGGAGCTACTGCCGTATCCTCAATGACACCAATGGGTTTGGCATCGCCTTTCATACCAGTAAGTAGACCTAAACCTGCTTTACGCAAACTCCACACTTTACTGATCTCTGAACCATACACCCTCGAACAAGCATAAACCAACTTATCTTCGTTTTCGATTAAAGTTTTTTCCAGTTGATTGGCAATGGCATCAATTTCTTTGCGTGTCTCACCCTGCAATTCAATGATGAGGATAGCAGCAGGGTCGCCTTGGACGAAAAAGCGGTTTTTTTGTTGCTCAACATTTTGTTTGCTGAGTTCCAAAATGTTGCGGTCCATCAATTCCACGGCTGAAGGATGGAAATCCAATGCTACAAGGTTACCAAGAAAACTTTTCTGCAGAGTATCGCAATGTGCGCAAACTACCATTTTTTCCTTTGGCGGCAATGGGTCAAGGTCGACTTTGATTTCAGTGATGAATGCTAAGGTGCCTTCACTGCCAGCCAAGACTTTGCATAGATTAATGGTGCGTTCCTCAAGTGGTATTGAGGTATTATGTAGGTCTTCGATGACTTCGTCGATGGCGTAGCCACAAGAACGGCGGCGTAGACTTTTGTCAGGATAGTTTTCTTCAATGAGATGAACGGTTTGTTCATCCAAGGCCCAACGGATGAGTTGAGAGTAGATGTTTTGGATTAATGAAGCGTTGGGAAACTGAACGCTCATAGATTCCATCCCCGCAAACCCCTGTTGGGAATGACAAAAGCCTTCAATTTCCCAGAATCGGTTGCCAAAACGCTCTTCCAGTTCTTTGATGGTATAGGTTTTGAATACTTCAATACTACCATCACAAAGCACCCCTTGGGCTTCCAAGACATGGTGACGAGTACTGCCATAAATCAAAGAATGAGAGCCACAGGAATTGTTACCAAACATACCTCCAATGCAACAGCGGTTACTGGTAGAGGTTTCGGGACTGAAGAAAAGACCAAAAGGCTTTAAAGCAAAATTCAGTTCATCAAGAACAACACCTGGTTGTACTCTAGCCCAGCGTTGTTCTTTGTTGATTTCCAGTATTTTTTTGAAATGCTTGCTGATATCGACCACAATACCATTGCCCACCACTTGACCAGCGATGGAAGTGCCACCGGCTCTTGGAATGAGATGTGTTTTGCGTTCGCGAGCCGTTTCAATCAAATATACGATATCCTGTTCGTTTTCAGGAAAGGTTACACCTTGCGGTATTTCACGATAAGCGGACGCATCAGTAGCGTATGCAATGCGGTGGAGGGGATCGGTGTGGATAGTGTACATCTCAGCTTATTTGTCCAACTGGCTGAAAACGCTATTGTTGCTCTTGAATTCGGGCACAATAATCTTCATTTGAGCCACAATCTTCATTGGATCACAGGTTTCCAAAGCTTCGTGTAGTTTTTCAAACATAGCATCTACATACGAAGCCTCGTATTTTCTGACTATGGCATGCATAATCTTCTCGTTGTTGGTCTTGATGGTGTTTTCTTCGTTGGCCAATACTTCTTCATAAAGTTTCTCACCAGGACGCAAACCTGTCTCAATAATTTCAATTTCAGGTTTATGTGCAAGTTTACGCATCTTTTCAGCCAAGTCCCAAATTTTGACTTTTTCACCCATATCAAACACAAAGATGTCACCGCCTTCTCCGATTGAACCTGCTTCAAGGACGAGGCTACAAGCTTCAGGAATGGTCATAAAGAAACGAGTGATGCGTCGGTCAGTGACAGTAATAGGTCCTCCTTGAGCGATTTGTTTACGGAACAGCGGCACAACGGAGCCATTGCTGCCTAAAACATTGCCAAAACGTGTGGTGATAAACTTGGTTTTACCTTGTCGGCTTTGCGTGTATATCTCAGCAATACGTTTGGTGGCTCCCATCACATTGGTAGGATTGACGGCTTTGTCAGTTGAAATCATGACAAATTTTTCCACACTGTATTCAATAGCCAAGTCGGCCACTAGCTTGGTACCAAACACGTTGACAAACACAGCTTCGTAAGCGTTTTCTTCCATGAAAGGCACATGCTTGTATGCAGCGGCATGGAACACCACTTGTGGATGATACGTTTCAAACACTTCCCTCATGCGGATAGGGTCTTTCACGTTGGTAATGACAAAAGCCATTTTATCGCGCTTTTTCTTAAAATCATCCGTGTTGTTCATCTCGAATTGGAAATCATACATTGGAGATTCGGCTTGGTCAAGCATGATGAGCTTGGAAGGATTGTAATGCATCACCTGACGACAAATCTCACTTCCAATGGAACCAGCAGCACCAGTGACCAATATCACTTTTTGGTTGATTTCGCGGATAACATTGCTCTTGCCCAATATGATAGGCTTACGACCCAAAAGATCTTCAATTTTAATGTCTTGGATTTGGTTGGTTTCAAGTTTACCGTCTACCCATTTGTCAAATGCTGGTATGGATTTTACGTTGAGGTTGAGTGCCATACCCTGTTCGATAATTTCTTTTCTTCGCTCTTCGGTCAGGCTGGGAATAGCAATGATTATAGAGTTAATATCGAGTTTTTTTATGAATTCTGGGGTCAATGCTACCTTGGGCGAGTAGATTTTTATGGTATTGATTTGTGTTCCAATACGTTTTGGATCATCATCGACAAAAGCCTTAATTCTAAATTTCGAATTTGGGTCTTGGTTCAATGCACGCATTAGCACGGTGCCTCCATCACCTGCTCCGTAGATAATGGTATTTAGTTTGTCGGCGGCGTTTTTGTATATCTCATTATACAAACGTCTAATGGTGAAACGCATAATAATCATTGCCGTCATAACGATGAGGTAATGGTATATCATGGTTACATAACGAGGATAAAGTTCCTTAGCCAATACATGAGAGAACTGATAAACAATCAATTTACTAACAATAAGAATTGATAAGGCACCCGTACAAGCATAAAACAATTTCCTAATATCGTTGAATCCAGAATAACGTAGCATACCATCATAGGTTTTGCTGATAAGGAATGTGACAAGATAAACCAATGGAACCAACCAAATACGACTCCAATCAAATGAAGATGCACTAAAATTCTTGAAGTACAACATGAAAAGAGCAAAAATGTAAGCCAAAACAACAATGATCATGTCGACTGCCAGAATCCAATAACGAGGTAACGTATTATTTTTATGCTTACCGAATATGAAATTGCAAAAGCGTACTATTATTTTTCTCATTGATGAACTTTTTAACTTACAAAATTACAACAAATTTCCTTATCTCTCAAAATATTTTTTCCATTAAATGCCATTTGCCCGTTGAAGGCAGGTTGGGGTCAGCACCTTGGCATTGGGCTACATAGGCTTCCCATTCGGCTTGTCGGGGCAAAGTGGCCAGTCGGGCCATGTCGCGTTTCCAGTCAAAGTCATCCACAGTATCGCATATCATAAATACGTGAGTATCATAACGATAGAGTTGCATGTCAAGTATGCCTACTTCGCGTTGCCCAGCCACTACTTCAGGCCAAACATGAGCATGAATTTCACAGTATTTTTCGATGAGTTCAGGGTCGTTGACGAGTTCCAATGTTTGACAGTAGCGTTTCATTTTTTCTCGGTTTTAGTGATGAATAGTCCGTAAATGACGATGACAACGAAGCAAATCAAGGGTAAAACAAAGCTCAAATTCACGGAAGCGACACTTCCAAGTCCGCTACCGTCAATGATTCGGGCTTGCAAAGGAGGCAACACCGAACCACCCAAAATGGCCATAATCAATCCTGCTGCACCGATTTTGGCATCTTCGCCCGTGTCGGTCAAGGCAATGCCATAGATGGTTGGGAACATCAGGCTCATGCAAGCCGACACAGCCACCAAGCAATACATTCCTGCACGACCGTCAAGGAAAATAACGCCCAGAACTAATATGGCTCCAGCTATACCTAAGTAAGTCAGCAACTTGGATGGATGAATGTATTTCAGCAAGAAGGTGCAAATGAAGCGGCTCACACAGAAAATGGCCATCGCCACAATATTATAGCGTTGTGAAAGCACCTCGGCAGCTTGTTCGGTCATGCCTTCGTTCATGAAAACGCGTGTGCCGTATTGGATGATGAAGGTCCAGCACATGATTTGCACACCGACATAAAAGAACTGTGCCACCACACCATAGCGGTAAGGCTTGTTTTGCCACAAACGTTTTACCGTAGGACCAAATTTCTGGTCATTGCTTTCCTTCGCTTTGGCTTGTGTCTTCACCAAAAGCAAAATGACGACAAAAAACACCACCAACACAGCTCCGATAATAATATAAGGTCGGCTCAAGACGGAGAGGTCGGCATTTTTTATGGCGTCGAATTGCTCTTCGTTGAGTAAGGCGCGTTCTTCGGTGCTCAGCGGGTTGAGTTTGGCTTGAATGAACTGCATCGCCACGAACATGCCGGCCAACGAGCCGATGGGATTAAAAGCTTGGGCTAGGTTGAGTCGTCGCGTAGCCGTGTCTTTGCTGCCCATTGATAGGATATAAGGATTGGCCGTCGTTTCAAGGAAAGAAAGGCCACAAGTCAGCACAAAGTAGGCGATCAGAAAAGGATAATAACTGCCTGTTGCTTTGGCTGGAATGAACGTCAAGGCTCCTATGGCGTATAACCCAAGACCCATCAGCAGACCAGCTTTATAGGAATGCTTTTGCACAAACAAGGCAGCGGGAAGAGCCATGCAAAAATAGCCACCATAAAAGGCCAGTTGCACCAAAGCACCATCGGTCACGCTCATGCGGAAAATCTTGGAAAAAGCCTTCACCATAGGGTTGGTGATGTCGTTGGCAAAGCCCCACAAGGCGAAACAACATGTCACCAAAACAAAGGCCAAAAGGTATTTTTTTTCTACTACTTTATTCATTTTCTTCTGATTTTGAGTGAAATGGCTTCAGAATAGTTTTGACAGAAAGCTGGAGCTTCCTTGACCACGCAAGCGAGATAACCCCCACCCCCAGCACCAGGCATCTTCCAAGCCATTACATCCTCTAACTTGGAATATCTGTCAATATAATCCTGCACCGAGCCTTGAATCATGGCGGGAAACATGGCGGTTTGTGCTTCAAAAGAGGCTTTGTAGGCTGAGGCAAAAGCAGTTAAATCCATAGCCATGATGGCGTTCCAACAGTCATCGGCAGCCTTAGCCAAGGCCTTGACCTTCGGCTCGGTAATGTCCTTGCCATCCACTACTGAACATCCCAGACGGCGAGGCTCCATGGGAATCATGATGAGATGGTTTTCAAGCCAGTTCAAGATGGTTTCGTTTTGGCAGGTTTCAAACTTGATGGGCCAATAGAGCTTGTCGTAATAATGTCTCACCAATCCAGGCATACAAATGCCAATGCTGTCTTGCGCCCCACTGATGATGCCGTCGCTTCGTTCAGGGTCATTCTCGAAGCAGAAGACCAATTTGGCAAGCGTCTCAGGATCCATGTCGGGCAATTTCATCGGCCAAATCTTCTTGATCATGTTGCGGGTCGAGGTGGAGAGGCCACAACGCTCGCGTACCTCGAAAGTCGGCTGCAACGAAATGGTGATGGCCCAACCTGGCGCAAAACATGAGACATAAGGCTGGTCAATCCAAGTGCCGGCCAAGTCCAAGCGGGTGGGAATCTCGCAAAGGTCATGTTTCAACGCCGTCGACGAACGCGCTTCCAAGCCTTCCGATGGCGTGCGTTGCAGCACCACATATTCGATGCCGCGCGCTTCGCAGAAACGGCGTTTTTCTTCCGATGCTCCGTCTTCGTTAACCACAAAAATGTCGGGTTTTATTCTGTCAACTGTTCCCACAAAGTCCATCACGCCGTCGCCATCGTTGATGAAAGCGTCTTTCACATAACGGATAGCTTTCACCATGAAGAGGCGTTCCTGTTCAGGGTAAAGGGTCTTATGGTTTTTGTAGTGAAGGATGGTCTCGTCGGAGCCGATGCCTACATAAAGGTCGCCATATTGTGCCGCTTGGCGGAAAAACTCCACATGTCCACTATGCAAGAGGTCGTAACATCCTGAAACAAATACTTTTTTGGTCATTCAGCTTGGTTTTGGCTGCAAAGATAAATATTTGTTGAATTGTTTAATCGTTGATTGTTGAATTGTTTGAAAGAATTTACAAAGTTTTCACTTCCGCCAAAGCTGACACAAAATACCAGCGTCCGTTGCTCTCGCAATAGCATTTATAGCGGGTGCGTTGCTTCTCCCCTTTTTGGAAGATAAGACCGTTTTTCAACACAAATCGGGCTCCTGC
>JAEEGI010008739.1_pt1 | contig 22315 bp, 21 predicted proteins | sample 8958751 | NCBI WGS metagenome assembly JAEEGI01 (sample SAMN16246545, study PRJNA631951) | gut metagenome | biome: gut microbiome; feature: rumen; material: KS-attached | host: Bos | place: Iran: Karaj | collected 2018-10 | reverse complement strand
CGGCGCGGGAAACGGCGGCGAAGGCGGCCGCCGTCTGCGTAACAAGAAAAGGCGCTTCCCCCTCCATCCCGGACCGGGAAGAGCTCAACAGGGTATCATTCAGGCGATAACGCCTGTGAAACGGAGGTTTCATTATGTCAAATGCAGCAAAAGTCAACGCGTTCCTTGACAAGGCGCAGGTTTTCTATTTTCTGACCACGGACGGCGATCAGCCGAAGGGCCGCCCGTTCGGGTTCCATCTGCTGGCGGACGACAGGCTTTATTTCGGCTGCGGCACGTTCAAGAACGTGTTCAAGCAGCTGACCGCCAATCCAAAGGTGGAGGTGCTTGCCGTCAACGGCGACGAGTTCCTGCGCTATGACGGCGACGCCAGCGTGGTGAAGGACGACGCCCTGCTTGCGAAGGTACGCGAAGCCATGCCGGATATTATGGCACTGTATGACCGGAACGGCTGGGAGATGGGCCTGTTCTATCTGGAAAACGGCCACGCCGAAATCCGCGGCCTCTTTGAGCTGAAAGAGTCGTTTGACGTATGAGCGTCAAAGGCAAGCCGACGTTTGCACAGACGCACGGGAAAAAAGGCCTTGCGGGCCTGCTTCTGATCGCCGTCATCTGTTCTGTTCTGAGTGGGTGTGTCAATATGAATCATCAGCCGTTTACAAACGATTACGCCGTGCCGGAAGTCCTTGCGCCCTATACGCGGATCGACACAACGCCGAAGACCGACTGGACGGCAAGCTTTATCTGGGACAGCTCGGACGGCAGCGAAGAGAACGTGTGGATGTGCTTCCGGAAGACGGTGACGCTTTCCGACGTGCCGAAAAGCCGGACGGCCTTCCTCTGCGCCGATTCCAGATACTGGCTGTATATCAACGGGGAAACCGTGGTGTTTGAGGGCGGCGTCAAAAGAGGGCCGACGGCGACCGACAGCTACTTCGATACCGTTGACATCGCGCCGTATCTGAAGCCCGGCAAAAACGTCGTTGCCGCCCTCGTCTGGTATTGGGGCAAGGATACGAGCTATTCCAACACCGACAGCGGCAAAGCGGGCTTTTTGTTTGAAGCGGGAGACCTCCGCTCCGATCAAAGCTGGAAGGTGTGCCGCCATCCGGCCTATCAGAAGGACGCCGGTCTGACGCAGCCGAACTACCGGCTGCCGGAATCCAACATCTGTTACGACGCGAGAGAAGAGATCGGCGACTGGCTTTCCGCCGGGTTTGACGACAGCGCGTGGCAAAACGCCAAAGAAAACGGCGTCGGCGGCTGCGCCCCGTGGGGCAGGCTCTTTCCGCGCGGCATTCCCCTGCTGAAGGATTACGGGCTGAAGGACTATGAAAACTCCGGCGCTTTTGAAAACAAAACCTTTGCAGCCGAAAGAAAGCTCACGCTGAACATTCCCTATAACGCGCAGTGCACCCCGTATCTCCGGGTGGAAGCGGACGCGGGCAAAAAAATCAGAATCTCGACCGAAAACACCAGACTGGGCGCCGTCCACGACACCTATATCACCAAAGCGGGCGAACAGGAATTCGAGGCCCTCGGCTGGTTCAACGGCGCGCATATCTCATACGAGATCCCCGCGGGCGTGAAGATTCTCAGCCTGAAATACAGAGAGACCGGGTATGACGCCGCCTTTTCCGGCCTGTTCCGGTGCGGGGACGAAGCGCTGAACACGCTTTGGCAAAAGTCGCTGCGCACCCTTTACGTCACCATGCGCGACAACTTTATGGATTGTCCAGACCGGGAACGGGCGCAGTGGTGGGGCGACGTCACCAACGAAATGGCCATGACCATGTATGCGCTGGATGCAAACGCCTGTCTGCTCTATCAAAAAGGCGTCGCCTCCATGCTGGGTCACGTGGACCCCGAAACGAACGTCCTGCAGACCGTTGTGCCGATCAGCCGGGACTACTTTGAGCTTCCCGTGCAGCAGCTTGCGGGCGTCTGCGGGTTCTGGACCTATTATCTTTACACCGGCGACCGGGATTTCCTGGCGTCGGTCTATGACGCGGCGGTCAATTACGTCAACCTCTGGCAGATCGGCGGCAACAATCTCGTCGTTCACCGCGGCGGCTCCTGGGACTGGATGGACTGGGGCAGCCGGGAAGACGCGGCCGCGATTGAAAACGCGTGGTATTACTATGCGCTCTCCTGTCTGCGGGACATGGCCGGGGTTCTCGGCAAAAGCAGCGGGGATTTTGCAGCTAAAATGAGCCGGATCAAGGCCGGGTATGCCTCGTTCTGGACGGAGAAGGGCTATCAAAGCGGCGACGCCGCCAGGCCCGACGACCGGGCCAACGCGCTCGCGGTGCTCTCGGGTCTGGCCGAAGAAACGCAGTATGACGTCATTGCGCGCGTTCTGACAAACAGAAAGAATTCCAGCCCGTATATGGAATACTATGTGCTGGAAGCGCTTTGCCGGATGGGGCGGTATGACGAAGCCAGAAGCCGGATGAAGCAGCGGTACGGCGCCATGATCCGCGAGGATTACTCCACGCTGTGGGAGCACTGGAAAAAGCTCATGGGCACGCGGAACCATGCCTGGTCGGGCGGCCCGCTGGTCATCCTGAGCAAATACTTTGCGGGGATCCGACCCACAAAGGCCGGCTATGCCGAATACGTGATCCGGCCGCAGTTGACCGGGCCGGACACCGTGGAATGCGTCGTGCCCTCGGTCAAGGGCTACATCCGCGTCACCGAAACGAAAACCGACCGCGCGTTTCTGCTTGACGCAGCGCTGCCGAAGGACGCCACTGCGCTGATCCACGTTCCGTATGCCGACGGTCAGACGGTCCGGTGCAACGACGCGGTGATCTATCAGAACGGTCGGTTCGCCGGAACGGACGGCGTCACGTTCGTAAAGGCCGAAGACGGGTTCTTGGTATTCTCCGTTACCCCCGCAGCCGATCAGACGCTGCGTTTTGAAGCGGCAGCCGGATAAACGAACGCGCACATTTCCTATACGCAAACGCTCCGCCGGAGATTCCGGCGGAGCGTCTTTGTTTTTGAACGTTTTGCCGACCGCGGCTTACCGGTGCGTCAGCAGATATTTATAGATCTTCACGCCCTCGGCAATGGCCGGGACCGACACGTTCTCGTTCGCGGCGTGCATCGCTTCGATCTGCTCCTTGCTAAGGCGCGTCGGCGTGAACCGCAGCACGTTGTCGCAGACGATCTCGAACCGTCTGGAATCCGTGCCGCCCGTCATCAGATAGGGCGTCACCAGGCAGTCGGGCAGACAGGCGTGCAGGTTCTCTTCCAGCTTTTTGAACTCCGCGCTGTCGGGCGGGGACGTCTTGGAAGCGTCGCGCGAGAACAGCACTTCGGTTTCCACGTCATATTTCGCGGCGATCTTTTGCAGCACCGCCACGGTCTGCTGCGCGTTCTGCTGCATCGACGGGCGGATGTTGCAGATGACCGAGGCCTCGTCCGGCAGCACGTTCGGCGCGGTGGAGCCCTGCGCCATGGTGAACGCGGCCGTGGACTGCACGAAGGCGCGGGTCTGGCCCGAAATATGCACGAACGCCGCCTTGATCAGGCCGCCGAAGACGTTGCGGTTGGCCAGCAAGAAGCGCAGCGGAAAGCTGAGATAGGGCGCCACGTTGTCCAGAATCTCCGGCATCGGCGTCACCAGCTTTGCCTGGAACGGCATCTTTTTATCCACCTCGACCATCAGCTTGGACAGCCGGATCAGCGGCGAGTTTTTCGGCGGCGTGGAGGAATGGCCGCCGGCGCTCTTTGCCGTGAATTTAACGTTGCAAAAGCCCTTTTCCACAACGCCGATTGCCGCAACCGGCAGCTTGAGCCCCGGAATCATGCCGCCCACGATGGCGCCGCCCTCATCCAGCACAAGGTCGAGCCGCACGCCCTTTTCCCGCAGGTATTCCGCCGCGGCGTCGGCGCCGCCGCCGGAGTTTTCCTCGTTGCGCGACGAGAAGAACCAGACGTCCTGTTCGGGCGCGAAGCCCTCTTCCAGCAGCTCCTCAAGCGCCTGCAGCTCACAGAAGACCGTGCTCTTGCAGTCCATGGCGCCGCGGCCCCAGACGCAGCCGTCCTCAATCGCGCCGGAGAACGGGTCCTTTGTCCAGCCGGCCTGATCCACCGGCACCACGTCCTGATGGCCCATCAGCAAAATGCCGTTTTTGGAAGGGTCGGTCCCCTTCCAGCGGCGCAGCAGGTTGCCGTTCAGGTCGTAGTTTTCAAAGGTTGCAAACACATGGGGAAACAGCGCGGCCAGCTTTTCCTGAAACAGGAGGAACGAGTCATAGGGCTCGTCTTCTTTTTTTGAGATCGTCGGAACCTGCACCATGGCCGACAGCTTTTCGGCGTAGCGCTGCGCCTCTTCGTCGGTCCAGGAAACCGCGGCGGGCAGGTTGGGCAGCGTCTTCTTTGCCTTCACCGCCTTTGCGGCGCAAAGGGCGGCCGGAATGCCCAGCGCGGCGGGCACGGCAAGCTTGAGTCCTTTTGAAAGCGACATGTTCATTCTCCTCACATCGGTTTATCTTTGCTCCATTATACCCGAATCATCGGTTGTTTGCAATCCCATCGGCAAAAAATGGCCCGACTTCTTTTGTTTTTCTTGTGTTTCTTTTTGAATTGGTGTATAGTGAATACAGCAATGTATCGGGATTGAGAGGGCAATATGTATGATCACACCTACGCCGAAGCCGTCCGGCAATTCCTCGAAAGCGGGTAAGCGGCCGCACCTCTGAGCGTGCGGCGTCATTCCAACCAAAAGAAACGGAGGCGTTCCCCTGTGAAAAAGCCGAATCGGATATTTGCGGTCCTGCTCGCGCTGTGCCTGCTTGCGGGCGCGGTTCCCGTTTTGCCGCTGGCGGCGGCCGCGCCGCTGCAGCTGACGGTGGCAGCAGATACGCATTTTCAGTGCAGCGCGGACCTCGGCGCGTTTTCCGATGATTACACGGCGCACCTGCCCGACAAAGAGCTCTACGGCTACGCCTCCACGCAGGGGCAGATGCCCTATGAATCCGCGGCGATCCTGGCCGAGCTGCTGGCCGCGTTTGCAGCGTCCGATTCCGAGCATCTTTTGATCGCCGGAGATCTGACGTGCGGCAAGCGGAACTCGCACCTCGCGTTTGCGGAGCAGCTGCGCCGGGCGGAGCAGACGAGCGGCAAACAGATCTTTGTGATCAACGGCAACCACGACTGCGCCGCCGCAAGCAGCGAAGCGGTCGTCTCGATGGAAGAGTTCCGCGAAATCTATGCGGACTTCGGCTATAACGAGGCCGTCTCGCGCCACGACAGCTCCGCGTCCTACGCCGTCGACCTGAACGAACAGTACCGTCTGCTTGCCGTTGATTCCTGCATCTACGGCGAAGACGACGGAACGCTCGGCACAGACGTTTTCCGCTGGATCAAGGCGCAGACGAAGCAGGCGCAGGCCGACGGCAAAACGCTCCTTGCGATGATGCACCACAGCATCCTGCCGCACTATGAGCTGCAGCCGATGCTCGACCTCTGGCAGTTTTACGCAGCCTGGTTCGCCGACCACGGCATCCGGACGGTGCTGACCGGCCACATCCACGCCAACGATATTTCCTGCACGGTTTCCGACCGCGGCAACGTTCTGTACGATATCCAGACCGGCTCGCTGATCTCCGCGCCCAACGCCTGGCGCGAGCTGCGTTTTGACCGCAGCGGCGTTGCCGTTGCGACCCGGTTCACCGAGAAAATCGACGTCTCGCTGCTGCCCGACCAGTTGACCGCGCGGCAAAAGGCGCTGCTGCAGGCCGACTTTCCCGCCTATGCCCGCGCCTATTTCGTCAGCGGCGTCGGCAAATGGCTGAACCGCAACGTGGGTTCTCCCAACCGGCTGGCGCGGTGGTTCCGGCTGAAGGCGGGCACGAAGGCCTATGCCGCAGCCGAAGCGCTCACGGCCACCCTCGGCGACGCGGTGGGGCAGGATATCTACGGCCCCGAAAACAGCATCGAAGCCGCTTTGGCTCCGTTCGGCGTCCCGGTTCCGCCGAGCGATTACCGAAAGCCCCATGAAGTCGCTGCAAAGCTGATGTACGGCTTCTTCCACGGCGACGAACAGACCGTGAGCACCGACGCGGACGTGTCGCTGCTGCTGACCTGTCTGGAGGGCGCGGTCCTTTGTGCCGCGCGGGAGCTGCCCGACCGGGAAGCGCTCGGCGCGCTCGTGTATCAGCTGACCGGAAAGCCCCTTGCTGCCCCGGCGCTGCGCAAGGCGGCGGAAAAACTCGCGCTCGCGCTCTTGACAACCCTGGCGGGCGGAATCGCGGACGATTACAGCGACCCTGCGGATCTGAACGTGACGCTGCCGTTTTGCCCCGCGGAAAAGACGGTTCCGCTGCATCCGCTGCTGCGCTTCTTCCGCCTTGCGGGGGCATGCGTGAAGCGCCTGTTCCGATAAAAAATGCAAACGTAAAACCTCCGCCGGAGCCGTTCCGACGGAGGTTTTCTTTCAACGGTGTCAATCGAGGCTGAAGCGGAAATCCCCGTTCAGGCAGGTTCCGTCAGTTTCAACGATGACGTAGACCGTGCCGGCTTCCACGTAGCCGCCGTGAGAGGCCGCCGCGTCCCCGCCGCTGACGGAGCAAAGCTCTGCTTTGATTCCGCGGGAATCATAATAGACCTTGGCGTTTCCTTCTTCCAGCTTGACCGAATACGTCAGGTCTCCTTCGCCGCTGCTTTTGAGCTTGAACACCATCCTGCCCTCAAAGGACCAGAACGACATATAAGCAGACCGCGCTTCGTTGGAATGAACAAAGCCCACGGCGGAATAGTGCGACGCGTACCCGCAGCCGGCAAGGGAAAGCAGCAAAAGAACCGCCAGAACAAGCGCAAGCGCTCTTTTGCTTTTGTTTGCAAGCGTTTTCATGTTCCGCACCCCCGAAAGATCAGATCTCATCATCCCCATTATATCGGAAAGCGCGCAAAAGAGCAAGTGGATTCTTCTTGTATTTTTCCGCAATTCGGTGTATAGTAGTCCTGAGAGCAAAACGGGATTCCATCCATTCTCAACGGGAGGTGCTTCTCGTGTTCAACGGAAAAATGAAAGCCGTCACGTTCAGCTACGACGACGGCGTCATGCAGGACAAGCGGCTGATCGCGCTGTTCAACAAGTACGGCCTGAAAGGCACGTTCAATCTCAACTCCGAGCTGTTCGGCCGGGGGAACCGCATTCCCGCCCATGAGATCCGGGAAACCTACGCGGGCCACGAGATCGCCGTTCACACGCTGACGCACCCGACGCTGACGCACTGCAGCGAGGCGGAGATCATCCGGCAGGTCGCGCAGGACCGCGCCAACCTTTCCGAGATTGCGGGATATGAGGTCGTCGGCATGGCCTATCCGGGCGGCGGCGTGAACTACAACCACGACGTGGCCGAAATCATCCGGCGCAACACGGCCATACAGTATGCGCGCACGACGGTCTGCAGTGTCAACTGCGATCTGCAAAGCAATCTGCTCGAATTCCTGCCGTCCACCAAGCACACCGATTTTTACGAGCTCTTCACCGTCGCGCACAAATTCCTTGAACTCCAACCGACCGAACCGAAGCTGTTCTACATCTGGGGCCACAGCTATGAACTGGACTTTGAGGACAACTGGACGCGGTTCGAAAACTTCTGCAAACTGATTGCCAACCGCGACGACATCTTCTACGGGACAAACAAAGAGGTTTTGCTGGGGTAGGCAGCTGACGGCAGGAACGGTTGGGACCGTGCCGTGAAAGGAAGGCTCCGCCGATCCGGCTGAAACGTTTGAAAACGATGGTTGAATTCTATGCTGACCCTATTCCGTTCCGCGGAAACACACGATCTGTACCGCGAACAAGTGCTCTGCGGGATGAACCCGCCAAAAATCAATTCGAAGGGCTGAACAACGATGCTGACAACGATAAAAAACAACGACCTGACCGTAATCGTCTCCGCCCGCGGCGCGGAGCTGCAGTCGATCCGAAGCAGCGACGGTACGGAACACCTTTGGCAAGGGGATCCGGCGTACTGGAGCAGCCACGCGCCGAACATTTTTCCATATGTTGCAAGGCTGACCGAGGGCAAGTACCTGTATAAGGGCAAAGCGTTCGGCTTCGGCAACCACGGCCTGGTGCGGTATGCGGATTTAGCCGTGGCTGCATCGGCGCCGGACAGCGTGACCTATCGTCTCGCGTCCGATGAAAACACGCTGCGGCAATATCCGTTCCCGTTCTGCTACACGATGCGCTATCAGGTGGTCGGAAACCGGCTCGTCATGCAAACAACCGTGGAGAACACCGGCAGCGCGCGCATGTACTTTGCCGTCGGCGGGCATCCGGGCTTCCGTGTCCCGCTGGAGAAGGGTCTGGCCTTTTCGGATTATTATCTGGAATTTGACGAGCCCGCCGACCCTTACCGGATCCTGCTTGCCGATTCCGGCGCGGTGACGCCGCGGCAGGAGCGCTATGCGCTGCAGGACGGCAGACGCATTCCCCTCTCACACCGTCTCTTTGACCATGACGCGATTGTTCTTTACAACACGGCAAAAACCGTCACGCTCAAAGCCGAAAAGGGAAACAGAAGCGTTTCGGTGTCCTTCCCGGACTTCCGCTACGTCGGGTTCTGGCACAAGCCCAAAACCGATGCGCCCTATGTGTGCGTTGAGCCGTGGACTTCTCTGCCGTCCAGAGAAGGGATCGTCGAAAACCTTGCGCTGCAGGCCGACCTGCTGTTTCTGGACCCCGGCAGGCAGTATCAGACCGCATGGTGGATTGAGATCTCATAAAACGCGCAACAGCAACAGCCGCGACCTTTTCGGATCGCGGCTGTGTTTTTGTGTTGAGCCAAAGGATTACTTCAATATGTTCTTTTTCAACTGAAGCTTCCGGGCCTTTTTGCTGTTCGGGCAGCCATAATAGTCCACTACTTCTTCGCCCTTCTTTTTGAAAAGCAGGGCAGCCAGCTTTTGGAACAGCGATTTCAAAAAAGCGATAATGGACGCCATGACGTATCCCCTCTTTCGTGATTCTGTGGTTATTATATCATCGCCCGGGCAGCCTGTCAATCGTCATAACGTCCGGCCAAGGGTGCCGGAAGTTCGGCGACGCCCTTTTGCAAAAAGGCGTCGCCGGGCGGCTTGTTATGCTTCATGCGCGTCGACGTCTTCGACGTAGGCGTTGATGCGCTTGTCGCGCATCTGGGCAAGCTCCAGATACATCTGGGCTTCTCTTGCCTTGGAAAGCGGCCACAGCAGCTTCGGCACGATGCCGAGGATGCTCGTGACGAACGGAACGACCGTGCAAAGCGCAAACAGCCAGAACTTCGTGCGCTCGTCCTGGGTGCCGAACTTCGCGCCCTGAACATAGCCGATCTTCTTCATCACCAGCAGACGCACCGAGTTCATGCCGACACCCTGCAGCTTGAGCACAAGGTTCTTGGCCACGCTCGTGGTCGCCTCCATACGGTAGCCGTTTTTCCATTCGCAGTAGTCCATCGCCTGATTCCAGAGGTCGGCGTTGATGACCTTGTTGACGCCGAACAACAGCTTCGCAAGGATTTCGCGGAAGCCGTAGGCGATCAGCATGGGCCAGACCTTGAGGTAGTTCTTCTTATACATCCCGAAGGCAAAGAACCCGAGCGTCACCATGTCGCCGTAGAAATCGGCGCCCGCCCACAGGAACCGAGAGGAAAACCGCTTGCGCAGCGGCGCCACAAAGGCGTAGCTGATGGAGCCGACCGGGCCGGAAACCAAGCCGAACGCGGATTTCAGCAGATGGATCATGTGCGTGCTGCCGTGGACGTCGATCCAGTAGTTTTCCTCGTCCGTCCCGACGCCGAAGCCGCCGAGGAAGTCGGACAAACACATCAGCAGCACCGGGTAGTTCGTGAATACGGCCTTCAGCCCCTCCTTCACCCGCGGCTTTTCAATCGACTGCGGCACGCGCTCCTTCGATTGCAGGAAGAACCAGAACGTAAAGATGCAGGAGACGATCCCGCAGCCGGCGCCCATGCACAGGAAGATCGTGCGCAGCTTGACGCTGATTCTGCCGGTGGTGACAAAGTCATACAGGATGCCCATGAAGTAGGCCGGCATATCTTCGCCCATGTAGCCTGTGAGCAGCTCGGCAAGGGTAATCAGCCGGACGCGCTCGTTCGGGTTGGGCGTGATCGTGGACATGTAGCCGCCGCGGGCAAGGCCGGTGAAGGTTCCGGCGGTTTCCAGAATGACGTTAAAGATGAAATAAAAAACCAGCTTCGGCACATAGGTGCCCGCCGTATTCGGAAAGAAATACGGAATGAACCAATAGAGCAGACCGATCAGCGACAGCGGGATCTGCATCATCACGAGGTAGGGACGGAACTTGCCGATTCTCGTACGGGTACTGTCGACCAGGCCGCCGATCAGAACGTCGTTGAGCACGTCCCATACGCCGGTGAAGATGTTGACGATGGCTTCGACGCCGAAGTCGATCTTTACAACGTCCCATTTGAAGCGGGTGTTCCAGCCGCTGATGTTGAACGCGTTGGAAAAGTCGTTGAACAGGTAGGCGATGGTCTCCTTGGTGCCGACATAGTTATACCCGCGGTAGATGTTGTCTTTGCGGCTCTGAATCTCCGCTTCGATATCCGCCGTCAGGGTCGTGGTCTGCTGCTCTGCCATCGTGCTTCACCTCCCGTTGCGTGGTTTGGACTTCCGGGAACCGGTCAACCCGGTTTTGTTGATTTGTCCGACGTTTTTCAGTTCTATGATACAGAATCTCCGCCCGGAAAGCAAGTTTCTATATGGAAAAAGCCGTTCGGGCGCCGATAACGCTGATGTTACACGCCGGAAAAGCGGTTCAGCAGTTCCCCGTGTATACGTATTCCAGATTTTCCCTTGCAACCTCCGCCAGCCGGTAGACCGTGCGGACGTCCGTCGCGTTCCGGTCCTGCATACGAAACCGGGGGAAAAACCGGGAGATGTGCAGCGGAACGCTGCTGCCGTCGGGGAGGCGCAGTCCGCCGACCCACCGGGAAAGCGCGCGCATTTCTGCTTTGCTGTCGTTTTCGCCCGGGACGATCAGGGTCGTCAGCTCCACATGGCAGAACCTGACCGCGGCCTCGATGAACGCCATGACCTGCTGCCGGTCGCCCCCAAGGACGTCGCTGTAGTAGCGGTCGGTGAAGCCCTTGAGGTCAATGTTCATCGCGTCGATATACGGCCGCAGTTCTTCCAGAACGGCAAGCTCGGCGGTACCGTTTGTGACCAGGACGTTTTTCAGCCCCTCGGCGTGTGCAAGCTTTGCCGTGTCGCGCACGAATTCATAGCCGATCAGCGGCTCGTTGTAGGTAAACGCGAGGCCGATGTTTCCTTTCGGGCGCATTTTCAGGGCAAGATCCACCAGTTCTTCCGGGCTGACGGTTTCCGCCGTGTCTGCAAAGGTTTTCGCCTGCTCGGACCAAGAGATCTCGTGATTCTGGCAGAACGGACAGCGCAAATTGCAGCCGAAGCTGCCCACGGAAAGGATCCTGCTGCCGGGGAAGAACCGGGCCAGCGGCTTTTTCTCCATGGGGTCCAGCGCGAGCGCGGTGATCCGGCCGTAGTTATACGCTTCTACCTTTCCGTTTTTGGCCATGCGGCCGCCGCAGAAGCCGATCTGCCCTTCCGCAAGCGCGCAGTGCCGGAAGCAAACGCCGCAGGTTGCCATGCTGCACCTTCTCTCTTAATCATGACGCACAACTTCGAACCGTTCCAGTTGATACGGTTCGTTTTTGCCGATGCCGCCCTTTTGCCGCGCAATGGCGATCTGCGCCTCCACGGTGTCCACGCCGTCCAGATCCGGCAGCAGCAATCCGCGCCTTGCGCCGCGGCTGACAATGACGCCGTAGCGTTTCACGTCGAGTTCCGCCGGGGACTCGACGGGCTCCGGTTCGCCCAGAACGTCCACGCTGATCTCCAGCGCGGCGAGCTCCTCCGCGGTGACCGGAGAAAAGCGCGGGTCGCGGGCACAGGCGCTGATCGCGTTCTGGATGATCTCTTCGGCAACGCTTTTCTTCGTTGCCGTGATCGTGCCGATGCAGCCGCGCAGCTGGCCGTTCTCGTGCAGCGAGACGAAGGCGCCCGCCCGGCGCGTCAGCATCTCTTCGGGCAGACCGGCCGGAACGGAAAGGCGTTCGTGCCGCAGCACCCAGGCTTCGACGGAGGCGCTTGCGAGCTTCACGTAATCGTCGCTGTGCGCCGCCTTCTCGCGGCAGGCTTGCTCGATCTTTTCCCGCCGGGCTTTCAAAAAGTGGCGGCTCTCATCTTCCCCGTCGGGGTAGAACGTGCAGACGCCGTAGCCCACGCCGGTCACGTCCTGATGCGACAGCACCGTTGCCTTCACGCGCAGGCCGTCAAAGGCGCCGGCCAGAATCACAAACGAGCGGTGGCCGCATTCGGCGGCCTTGTCGCAGAAGGTTTCGTCAAATTCAAACAGTTCGCCGAACGCGGCTCTGCCGCAGACGTCCATGATCCGGCGGTCGTATTCCGGCCCTTCCTTGGCAAATCCGTAGGGGCCGTAGGGCTGCAGCTTATGGGAAAGGTCGCCGCTGGCGACCAGCACCGTCCGCCGTCCGGTGTCCTCCGCGGCTTTGGCGATGAGCTGCCCCAGACGGTAGTGCTCGGTCAGCGGCAGGCCGGACAGCCCGATGCGCACGAGCTTCCCCTCGGCGTACCTGTTCCGGATGAACCACAGCGGCACCATCGTGCCGTGGTCGAGGTCTTTGTCCCGCTCGCCGAGCGTTCCCGCGGGAAGATTCTCCGTGTCCGCCAGTTCGCAGATGCGGTTCACCAGCTCTGTGTCGTACTGCTCCGAAAACCGGACGCCGGGCGCGCGGAACCGGTGAAAGGAGCCCTCCGCCTTGCTGCCGGGGGAGATGTGGAAGTAGTCCGCGTACATCACGGCATGGGGGCTTGTGATAATCAGCGTGTCGGGCTGCAGCGCGGCGATTTCCCCGGCCACGCGTTCATAGGCCCTGGTCGTTTCAAGAATCTGTTCCTCGCCGCCCTTCCCGATGGCCGGGACGATCAGGGGCGGGTGCGGAACCATAAATCCTGCAAGGATCGGCATGGGGGTTCCTCCTGACGTGTGTTTTCTGCATCCTTCGTTTGATTTCCTTTTTCGTTACAACTTCATTCTACACAAAAAAAGGCGTGCGTCAAGGAGAATTTTGCGTGGAACAAGGAAAGTGTGGATGCATGATTGTTTTGATTTCGACCAAAGTGTAGCACGAAACCGGCAAGGAGGCAAATGTGCAAAAAAAGATTCGCTTGCTTTTATTCTTGTTTCGATGTATAGTTATGGTGGAATGTGTCAATAAACGGTCTGTCGATATTACCGTGATTGCTGAAGGCTTCATCCCAATAATGATTTAGACAATCCTTCTATTGGTATAATTCCAAACCACGCAACAGCCGCGATCTGTTCGGATCGCGGCTTCGTGACTGTGTTTCATTGAATTGTTATAAATCTTCTGTGATGCATGCTTTACTTTCTGCCGAGCAGGTGTGAGAAATGCCAGAGGATGGTATGGAATAATTTGGTGATCCGGCCGAAGAAAGACGTGCCGTGATCGACGTTGTCCCAGTTGCAGAGGTTCGCGGACACCGGGTCGTTTGTCTCGTTCTGCGGTGCGGGCGTCGGTTCGGGATCGGGCGTCGGGGCGATATACTGCTGTGTCAAAGTCAGCAGACGCATTGGGTTCACCGCTTCGCCGTTCGCAAACAGCGCAACGGTTTCGTTGCACGCGACCGGCACGCCGAACGCGCCCAATTCATCATTGCCGACGGGGATATAAACCCAGGATCTCGGAACGGGTGCGTTTTCAATGCGTTTTTCCAGCGTTTCACACGGGAGCGTCTCAAACACAATCAGATCCTGACGGGATAAGATCAGGCGCCCGTTCTCCGCATTGATCAGGTTGACTGTCATCCGGGCGTTGTTGTCGGTGTTGCCGCAGATCGCGGCGTGATTGTAGCCCGCGACCACGCTGCTGCCGGTGTTTGTGATATTGACAACGGTGTCGGCGTTTGCGGAAACGGACATCGCACCGCACCATCTGGCGGCCAGGATTTCGGCATTGTCAAACACAAGGTGAAAGGATTTTGCTTCGCCGGATTCGTTGAAGATCATCAACGGGGTGTCGGCGGCGCGGGTACCGGTGATGACGTAGGAGCCCTGATGCGGGATCAGCGGAACGCGATCGGCTTCCCTGAGAGGATGCTCAAATGTATCGACCACGCGGTAGCCGTCGGGATACAGGAGTATACAGCCGTCAGCAAGGTTGAGTGTCACGGTGTCGGACGGAACCGGGGACTCGCCGCGCAGGCGCAAAACCAGATGCAGGGTGCTTTCTTTCTGAATGTTGTAATCGGCGAGCGTTCTGCCGTCTTCCAGCTGCGTGCCGTTGAAGAGCAGCCGCTGCTGATCGGGCGGAATGTTCTCTTTTTCCTGGATCTTCTGCTTGATGTTTTCGATCGTGTCGTTCGGCACTGTTTCAAGCGTGAGCGTTTTGCCGGTCAGCGTGCGCACGAAGATCTGCATAGAAGTGTTGTTGACTGCATGGGACGTGCCGCCGTTGATGTCGGGTTTGTCCGGCTTGACGTCGCCTTTGATGTCGTCCTCTCTGACGTCCGGCTCCGCGTCCTGGTTGTCGCTTTGCCCATGCCCGGGGAGCAGCGGTGCGGAAGCATTTCCGGCAACGGCAAACGTTGGCAGTATCGAGAGCAGCAGGACGAGGGCCAGCAGAAGGGCGGTCAGTTTTGTTTTGCGGTTTTTCATGTTCATACTCCTTTTCAGATGTTGTGATTGGGGGTGTGAAACGTTGTGCTTGTTTCTTACACACTTATTATACGGACCCCCATCCAAAAAGCAACATCTTTTCAGATATGACTTGTAAACCTGCAAAAACAGCTTGATTTTGCCTTTGCTTTGCGGTATACTATCCCTGACAGGAGGTGCAAAGCATGATCCGGAACGAAATCGCCGACTACTCGGCCGAGCTGATCATCCGCTATTATGAGAACGACTACCTGCCGTTTTTGCAAAGCATGGACGACGATGCGCTGTGGTACGGTCCGGCCGAAGGGCAGTTTTTGCGCGGGCGGGAAACCATGCTGCGCGTCTGGGGCGCGGAAGAGCACAATCTGCGCTTTACGATGGGCAATCTGAAGGTGGTGCACGCCAGCACGCATCCGTCGTTCTGCAATGTGATGCTGACTTACTCGGTCGTAACACATTACCCCGATGGGCACGACATTTCGGTCTATCAGCGGCTTCTGCTTTGCTGGTGCGAGCGCAAAGAGAAGGATGAAGCCGGCAACGTGCATAAGGTACCGCGTATTCTGGTCTGCCACATCTCCAATCCCCACGGCAAGCATGAGGACGACGTGATCTATCCCACAAACTTCAGCCAGGTCTATGCCGGTTCCAACGCGCTGCCGCAGCAGGGCGAGCGCATCCACTTTCACGGGCTGGACCGCTCGGACTATTTCTATTTGTCCGATTCGATCTACTGGATCGAGGCCGCGGCCGGCGGTAAGCACAGTATTCTGCACACGGTCAATGATACAGTGGAGATCATGGCCACTGTCGCGTCGCTGGAAAAGACGTATCCCCACCTGTTCCTGCGCTGTCACCAGAGCTATTTGATCAACCCGCATTTTTTGCGTAACATCCGCCGCTTTGAGGTAACGCTGACTGACGGCACCGTTTTGCCGATTCCCGAAAAGAAATATACCGCCTTCCGCGCGGCGGCGATGCAGGCGATCGGGCACTGAGACGCGGCGCCGACATGCCGGGAAAGAAGACCCCTCAGCCTGATTTCGCTTGCTGGACCCCGAATACAACGAGTTGGATAAGTACGGCATCAGATACGCAGTCGAAAAAACTTGTCGTAATAGAGTTCAAGTGGGTCATGTAACAGACCACAAGCATCCGGCAAAGCGACCCTTATGATGCTCCATCAGATAGGTTTTACGCATTCTGCCATACTTGCCGAGTGGCGGGTATTCCTTTTCGGGAAGGACGAGATCCGGCAGGTAGTAATCTCCGTGCAGGGTGTAGTGCAGTCTGTTTTGTTCATTATAGATATGTTTTTTCATAAAGAATGCCTCCTTGTTTTGATTTCACGCAAAGTGTAGCATGAAACCGCAAAGGAGGCAAATGTGCGAAAAAAAGATTATCTTGACTTTTTCTCGCAGAACGAATATAATAAATAGGATAAATATATACTATAATTTTGGAGGTGTGTCAAATGACAATCAGAAGTGAAACTATTTTTTCCATGACACAGGCAAATCAGAACTTTTCCCAGGTTGCCCGTACTGTGGATCAGAACGGAGAAGCTGTCATATTCAAGAACAATAAACCGAAGTATATCATCATGGATGCAGAAACGAACGGATATCTGTTTGATCTGACCGATGATGAAAAAATCGACATCGTGGCAAAGCATATATTGCAGCGGTATTTGCCGGCGTTTAAGGAGTTGGCGAAATGATTAAGATATCAAAAGAAAAGGCTTTGTTGCTTCATCAACTGATGGCAGAAGCAACCGGCGGCAGCGTCGGCGTGCGAGACAGTGCTTTGCTGGAATCTGCATTGGAAAGCTGCTTTGCAACCTTTGACGGTGTGGATCTGTATCCGACCAAAGAGGAAAAAGGCGCGCAGCTCGGATATGCGCTGATCTCGAATCATGCTTTTGTTGACGGGAACAAACGGATTGGCGTCTATCTTATGACAACCTTTTTGGAAATGAATGGGATTCGTCTTCAAGCAACAAACGAAGAGATCGTTCAAATCGGGCTGTCTGTCGCGGACGGTTCCATGAGCTATGAGGATTTGCTCGCTTGGGTCAAGAAACACCGTGCGAAATAATGCGATCAACAAATCGGGATTTGTGAGGAACAGATATGAAAACAATATATCTGATCGGCGGTACAATGGGCGTCGGTAAAACGACGGTAAGTCAGCAGCTGAAAAAGGAGTTGCCGAACAGTGTTTTTCTTGACGGCGATTGGTGTTGGGATGCCGATCCGTTTCAGGTAACAGAAGAAACAAAAGCCATGGTCATGCGCAACATCTGCTTCTTGCTGAATAGTTTTCTCCACTGTACGGCCTATAAAAATATCATTTTCTGCTGGGTAATGCATGAACAATCCATTATTGACGAAATAATCAATAGTCTGGACACAGGAGATGCGAGAGTCATAAAGATTTCGCTTATGATCGATGAAACCAATTTGCGTAAAAGACTCTCTGCTGACATCGCCAGGGGGATCCGCAGTAACGATGTAATCGACAGAAGTGTTGCAAGAATCAACATGTATCAAATACTTGACACCATAAAAGTGGATACAGTCAATAAGAACGTTTGTGAAATCGTGAGTGAAATACTGACGCTTTGATATCAACAAATTCAAGTTTGTCGAGGAGTACGGCGTGTAGGTCAAGATGTTAATTCCGTGCTCTCGTCTGCAAACTGATGTACTTTTACGCGTGATTTGGTATCCTTTTATGCGCTCTTTCACAAAAAAGACTTCTTTTGTCTGCTATGGCAAAAGAGGTCTTTTCTTTTGTTATCCCGAAAATCATCAGTAATTATTGCAATTATATATGAAATAAGAGGGGATTTATTATTCCCGGTTAACTTTACAAATACGGTGATGATCGGTTTTAACTTTGTAATGATTTCTTTCAGTGCTTGACAACTAAATTATGCTATGTTATAATGATGTCAAATCACGGTTCGTCTGCTTGGACGTGCTTCTGATCATATTATAAAGGGAGGAATATTGTGAAAAAGATACTTTTACTTACTGTTGCGCTGCTGATTCTAGTCTGTCTGGCTGCGTGCTCGGGAGACAACCCGTACACCGATCTGCCTGCAGGCGCAGGTGAGAATCAGTCGTCCGGCAATGGATCGGGCAACAGCAGCACTTCGCAAGGCGGCGGTCAGACTGCCGAAGGAGCAAAGCTCACCGGAAAACTCAATCTCATCAATCTCGACGACAGGGATCCGTCCGTCCTTCGCGGCGTGGCCATCAAAGGTGTAAATACCGGCAGCTACGACGGCATCAACGGAAAAGAGCCCTCTCTGACTGACGTCCGCTGTATTTTCGAGCTGAGCGAATGGATCGAGCTTTTTCCCGACACCGACGCGACGTACGGTCTGCGTGTCTGGATCCTCAAGCACAGAGACGATCAGGAATATTACAACACAGCCAAATTCTCCGATCTCGATCCGAACTTTGCAAACTACTGCGATCTGCATTATCCCGAGGATGCGGAGAATCCGGATGAGTGGTACTGGGGCGACTTTTATCTGAATAATGAAGAATGCGAGCCCGGTTATTACGATTTCGTCTTTACCTACGAGGGAAAAGCGATCGCCACTCTGCTGACCCGCTTCTATAAAGAGGGAGAGCTCTCTTCCAAACCCGACGCCGAGTTGGAAGCACTGATGCATGAGTGATGAACGCCATGTTTGAAGAAAAGTTCATTAAACTTGTCGAAGATAACGGCGGCTTTGAGTATTATCAGGCCTACCGGAACGATGTCGATCTGATCCTCGGAGGCAAGGACAACACCTATTGGTATCTCGTGATGAAAAAAGGCAAGGTCACGGAGTCCTATATCGGAAAATATAACGGCGGCGTGTGGGAAGACGTCTTTATCAAGGGCAGCGGCGCAGGTCAAAAGACGAAAGCCGTGCCCGCAGGCAGCACGATCAGGAAGATCGCCGAAAAGGCGTATCTCTGCCAGGATGAAACGTGGGTCACGCGGCGCACGCCGAAACCGATCGAGGATTCGCACCCGCGCTACCATTACGTTTACGGCTTCGGCGACAAGGGGCTTGACGTATCGGTAGAATACGGCGTGACAATCGCTTACAACGACGTCAAGGACGCTGACGCGGGTTTTCATTTAAGATACCTTTATACGGGCTCAGAGGTCGAAATCCCTCAATAATTCAAAAGGGACGGAATTATCCGTCCCTTTTTTGTATATTTTTATTTTTTTTTGAAAATTTTTATTGACAATTTATATGTGTTTTGTTATAATTAACTTAACAGAAAGGAGCTAATATCCATGAGAAAAGTATTTGTATCTGCATTGTCATTGCTGATTATTTTATCAGTAGTTTTTACCGTGTCATGCGGCTCACAGCCCGAAGAGGCGTTTGATGTCAGTCTTGATTCCGAACTTCCGATTGATTTGACCGGACAGGTATACAGATGGGGCAGCTCATGGGATCAGCAGCTCCTTCCCTCCGAATACTTCAGCCTTGCGGGTGATATGACGCATAAGCGCCTGAGAGATCTTACCGCAACATACGGCTGCACTTTTGAAGTCATTCCGTGGGAGGACGGCGGAAGCAGGATCCTTACCGAGGTTGCTGCCGGATACACTTCTATAGATTTTCTTGACAGTCATGCCTCCAACGGCGGAATCCAGCTTTATAGGGCCAATATGCTTTATTCACTCGATGAAATACCTAATCTGGATTATTCGGATAACAGATTCGGCACGATGCGCTTTTTGCAGTACGGTGTTTTTGACGGCAGATTTTACGGCTTTTATCAGTATGCATGGGAATTTCCTCCTGAGTATCACGGTGTTATCCATTTCAACTCCGATATGCTTCGCACTCTCGGTATACGCCTTCCTCACGAGCTGCGCGAAAACGGAACGTGGGATTGGGAGCATTTCAAGGAATATCTTCTGTCTGTTCAGTCCGCATCTGCCGATGCAGGCTACGACAGCGATTTTGTCCCCTTTATCTGCGGGACCTCATATTCTGCCGATGCCATCGCGTTTATGTTCGCAAACGGACTTCAGATGATAGAAGGCAGCAACGGCAACTATACGTTCGGCTTTGACAATGCTAACGGTATGGCAACTGTCGATTATATGTCCGATCTCTATAAAGAGGGACTTTATGTTACCAAAGGTGCCGCAGAATTCGTTAAAAACAAAAAATCCGCGCTGATGTCTCATGAATCGTATTTTTCAACTCATTATAACGAAAAATCCTCTTCCAACGATTATCTTCCCGCTCAGGATTACGAATACGGTATGATAAGGTTCCCTCACGGTCCAAACGGCGATGAAAACAGTGTATCGGGATATGTCCACCACGGAAGACGCCTTAACTGGATGCTAAAAACAACTGACAAAGAAGTAAATGATATCGGTCTTGTTTTAAACTTCGTTTTTGCTCCGCTGGACGGCTCGGAAGGATGGCCTGGACTCCTTAAAAACCAGATCCTCTATTCCGCTGACGATTTTGATGAGTATTCATATATGCTTGAAAACATCAACTTCAATTACGACGCGATGTTCCTCGAAAAAGGATATAATACGTGGACCGACGGCATCAACTCTGCGGTGCCAGGCAGAAAATCCGTTTCCGAAATTTTTGAGGCAGCAGAAACGTCTATTCAGGAAGCAATCAACAAAAATGTAACGTGGACGTTTGATGAACTTGTAAATGAATAATCACACGCTTATAATGGTAATGAACTGCGTTTCCCTTGCAACAGTCGCACTCATAGCGTATACCTGCTCTTCAAAACTTAACACTGCCGAAATAATAAAGGGAAAGGGTGCGGAGCAGGATGCTCGTTTACGCAAAGAAATGCAGATCATTCAACGGGCTAAACTTATCCCATATACGTTGTAAATAGGTTTATTCTTAGAAAATCCTGAAAATTACCGATGATTCAAGGAGATAATATATGAAAAAAACAATCAGAATCATCGCCTGTTTCATTATTGCTTTATCTGTCTGTTCCTGTTCAGGCATCACCGAGGTATTTGATGAAGATTTCACGGATATTTCAGACGAAAGCATTGATCTGAACGGAGAGGTTATAACGTACAACGCGTCTTACGGCGATAATACTGTCCTTGGCTACGAGATTGGAACGGAGTTTTCCGATCTTGCCAAAAAGAGAATAAGCGATATAGAAAACAGGCTGAACTGCAAACTTAACATCTTTTACGGAGGAGACAGCTTTTCCTCTCTGATCCCAACGACATTTGCCGGAACTCACCTTTGCGATATCCTCTGCGGAAACTCGAACAATGCGGCAGGCGCAATAAGAGCAGGAGTTCTTACGGGGATTAAATCGCTTGGCGGCATAATAGATTATAATGATTTTGAAAGATGGGGCAATAAAAATCAGCTTCTCGCATTATGCTATGAAGATGATCTTTACGGAGTATATCCTGTTGCGTGGCCGTTGCTGACTCAGATGTCATTCGGATATCCTCTTGCAATCAACGAGGATATAGTGGCGCAATTATCGCTTACAAGTCCGAGAGAATATGTTGAAACAAAAACATGGACATGGGAAGTTTTCAGAAAGTTTATTGAAGATTCTACCGTGATCGAAAGCGGAAACGTTAAAATTTACGGCTTTTCTACTACTGACAGCGCATTTGTGGAAATGTTTGTGAGAACGAACGGAGACCGCATGGTTGGCAGAGACAACAGCGGAAAATTTATTTTCGGGTTTTCATCAGACAGCGCGATCAGCGCTATGGAAGAGGCAAGAGATATCCTGAAAGGCAGCCTTTCTTATGCTGTATACACGGCCCTGCCTATTCCGACAGTTGAAAAATTCGATAACGGCGAAGCCGCAATGTGCTGTACGCCGTATATCTTCGGAGCAGATGACTATACTGTTTCAAAATCACTGGATAACTTCAGTATCCTTCAGTTTCCGTACGGTCCGAACGCTGAACCCGGATATGCCTGCGGTGTTTTTTCCGGCTACGGTATATGCATAACGATTCCGATACTCTCTCATGACCCGGAAGCCACCGCGACCGTATTGAACGAATTATACAGCCCGCTCCCCGGGTTTGAAACGATGGATAAGATAAAAGAACATATGTCACGCTATTATTTCTTTGATAAGACAGACTGCGACAGCTTTTTTGATATGTATTTATCATGGGATAATTTATTCAATAACACCAGCATAGCTTCAAAATACAAAGAGTTTATCACATATAACGGCGCTGTGAGCAGCTATGTGGACAGCAACAGAGAATCCGCCGCGGATATTTTCGAAGAATATATTATGCCTAACGTTCGCGGAACCATAGCGGTCTGGGGAGAATTTGACAGATGATCTCTTGCATTGAAAAGTAAAATGATCCGATCTGACAGCAAACGCCGTTGGATCGGATGTTTTTATCAGCATATCGGTCAATTGCCGACAATTATTTTTCTTTTGTAATGATATATGCAACGAATCTCTGTCTGAGCGTTCAGATACCATTGAGGATAAGATGAAGTCACTGCATATTTAGCGCATC